>ERZ826764.1211-NODE-1211-length-31482-cov-13.127025_pt1 | contig 31482 bp, 29 predicted proteins | sample MGYA00519870_ERZ826764 | MGnify/ENA primary metagenome ERZ826764 (study PRJEB31778, sample SAMEA3449239) | human gut metagenome | biome: human gut; feature: human-associated habitat; material: faeces | place: United Kingdom | collected 2010/2012 ...
AAGGTATTTCGTTTCTTATGGGGTGTAGCAAAAACTATATAATGTATTGGGGGGGGTTTACGATTAATAATATATCATGCTTTCAGAAATAAGTGTGCACAAACATCATTTTTTTCATTCCTGTTTTTTCGTCATTTTTGATTTCTCCCCATTTTACAGACAAAAAAATGCAGGCGCCCAGCGCCAATCTTAGGCATTTTACCGGGCATCTGCATATTTCTGCATATTTCTGATCCGCAAAGTGTTTCTGCTGACGTTTGTTTATTTAAATCTCTGCCGGGAACAGGCTTTCAAACTCCTGCTGGCCAATCTTCTCTTTCTCAATCAAAAGCTGGGAACAGGAATGAAGTACATCCTCATGCTTCATGATGATATCCTTCGCCTTGGTGTAGCAGTCATCGATGATGCGCTTCACTTCGCTGTCGATCGCGTTGGCAACCTCGTTGCCGTAGCTCTTGGTGTGAGCCAGATCGCGGCCGATGAAGACCTCGTCGCCGTCATTGTCGTAGTTAATCATACCGACACGGTCAGACATACCGTACTGGGTCACCATGGAACGGGCCGTCGCTGTCGCCTGCTTAATATCCTGGGATGCACCGGTGGTAATATCGCCGAAGACCAGTTCTTCTGCGATTCTGCCGCCTAAATCCACCATAATATCCTGCAGCATCTTTCCCTTCGTGTTAAACATCCGGTCGCTCTCCGGCAGAGGCATGGTATAACCCGCCGCACCGATGCCTGTAGGAATGATGGAAATGGTATGAACCGGTCCCTCATCCGGAAGCACATGGAACAGGATCGCGTGACCGGCCTCGTGATACGCCGTAATCTTCTTCTCCTTATCGGAGATGACCTTGCTCTTCTTCTCCGCGCCGATTCCAACCTTGACAAACGCCTTGTTGATGTCCGCCTGGCTGATAAACTTCCTGTTGTCGCGGGCCGCGTTGATCGCCGCCTCGTTCATCAGATTCTCCAAATCGGCACCGGTAAATCCTGCCGTAGTCTGAGCCACGCGCTTTAAGTCCACGTCCTCTCCCAGGGGTTTCTCCTTGGAATGGACGATTAAGATCTCTTCTCTGCCCTTGACGTCAGGTGTTCCCACTCCGACCTTCCGGTCAAACCGGCCCGGACGCAGAATGGCAGGGTCTAAAATATCCACACGGTTGGTGGCCGCCATGACGATGATGCCTTCATTGACACCGAATCCATCCATCTCGACCAGCAGCTGGTTTAAGGTCTGCTCCCTCTCATCGTGGCCGCCTCCCATACCGGTACCTCTCCGGCGGGCAACGGCGTCGATCTCATCGATAAAGATGATACAGGGCGCGTGTTTCTTGCCTTCTTCAAATAAATCGCGGACTCTCGATGCGCCGACACCGACGAACATCTCCACGAAATCGGAACCCGAAATGGAGAAGAACGGAACTCCCGCCTCCCCTGCCACCGCCTTTGCGAGCAGCGTCTTACCGGTTCCCGGAGGGCCCACAAGCAGAATGCCCTTGGGGATACGCGCTCCGACACTGGTGTATTTCTGTGGATTCTTTAAGAAGTCCACCACCTCGGCCAGTTCTTCCTTCTCTTCTTCCAGGCCGGCGACCTTTCCAAAGTTGACCTTATTGGCATCCTTGGCCAGATGTGCCCGGCTGCGGCCGAAATTCATCATCTTGGCGTTGGCGCCTCCCGATCCCGCTCTGGCGTTCATCAGCATGAACATGCCAACGAGAACCACGGCAGTCAGGATAATCGGAAGAACGATGGTCAGGAAATAATTCTCCTGGGGTACGTTCTCCGTAGTATAGACGATTCCGTTCCTGTCCAGCAGCTCCTGTGCTGCAATGACGTCCGGAACATTCACGACTTTGGCCTGTTCTGCCGATCCGTCGCTTATAATCAGCACGACCTGGCCGGTGGGCGTCTGCTGATTCTGCTTAATAGTCGCTGCGACTACGCTGCCATCCTCGATGGCCTTCATATATTCCTGGTTACTGATTTTCTCATTCTGTCTCGGAAACATGCTTGCTACGATCAGCATGATCACAAGGATCAGAACGAGACCTAACCCTCTAAATGGTTGCTGTTGTTTCAACGGGCTGCCTCCTTATTGCTGTTCTATTACTCCGATATATGGCAAATTCCTGTATTTCTGGTCATAATCAAGACCGTATCCCACGATGAACTGATCCGGTACGGTAAAGCAGGTGTATTTAACCGTAACCTGTTTCTTCACACGGCGTTCCGGCTTATCAAGCAGGGTGCACAGCTCGATGCTTCTCGGGTTTCTCTGCTTCAGGACTTCAATCAGATAAGAAAGCGTATTGCCGGAATCGATGATGTCTTCCACGATCAATACATCCTTTCCCTCGATCGGTTCATCCAAATCCTTTACGATCTTTACGATCCCGCTGGATACGGTGCCTGCGCCATAGCTGGATACAGACATGAAATCCAGGGTCAGCGGCAGGCTGATTCTCTTTGCCAGCTCGCAGGTAAAGAACACTCCGCCCTTTAAGATGCAGATCAGATGAAGGGGTCTGCCTTCGTAATCACTGCTGATTACATCCCCCATCTCCTTGATTCTCTTTGCTACTTCTTCTTCCGATAACAATACACGTATCTTATCATTCATCAATTTTTCCTCCGTCTATTTGTATTTGCAGTACTGTATGAGTATCGTCTGTAATTTTATAATATTCACTGATCCGGTATCCGATGATCCAGAGAATGTGTGATCCGTCCGCCGCCAGCAGAATCTTACCGCGTTCTTCCTTCGGAATCTTTTCATCGATCATAAACGATTTGACTGTCTTTCTGCCGCCGCCGGCGAGCGTAATATAGTCTCCGGTTTCCCGATACCTCACAGAGAGCGCACTATTGATTTTATCATAATCAAACCATTTCGTATACCTGTTTTTGGGAATTTCCTGCCCTTTTTTGTAAGGAAATGTCGTCATAACGGGCGTTATTCCGGTTTCTTCGCCGCCGCTCTGGGAAAAAAGCTTTTTTTCCTCTTTTTTTATCCACAATTCCTCGTAGGTCCGGAGGGCATATCCCCCATCCGGCAGCTGGATCCGCCGTCCCACCGGCTTAAAAAGAAGCTTTTCGGCCTCCTCCACGTGGGCGGAGGCAATGTCCTTTAAAGATAAATACGTCTCTCCGATCATCTGCCGGATCACGTACTGACGGACAATGGACTCTTCCTGTTTTAAGCTATCCGCAGAAATTCCAATGGAAATAACGCCGCCGTCCTCCCGTCTCTCCCGGATGCCGCCGCTCTCCAGAATCTGCCTCGCGGCCCTCTCGAAACAGGCATCCGCGGCCGCGGCCGTCTTTGCCGCCTGCAGGATATTGGATGGCGCCCCCTCGTTGATCCGTTCCCTGACTGCGGGAATGATCTCGTGGCGCAGGCGGTTCCTGATATAATCCGTCCCGCTGTTTGTAGAGTCCTCACAATATGATATCTCTTTTTCTTCCAGATATGCAAGAATCTCTTTTCTCGTTACGGAAAGCAGAGGCCGTATGACGGCGTCCCGCACCGGCCTCATCCCGCCAAGCCCTTTTAAGCCGCTTCCGCGGAACAGGTTATAGAGCACGGTCTCCACCTGATCATCCGCGTGATGAGCCACGGCGATCTTCGCCGCATGGCGAAAAAGGCGCTGTTCCTCCAGAATCCGGTAGCGCAGATGCCTTCCCGCTTCCTCCTCTGAGACTCCGTTGACACGGGCGTACTCTGCCACGTTCGCGTGCACACAAACAAAAGGCACTCCCAGATTCTCTGACAGTTCCTGTGCGTATGCGCTGTCACGGTCCGCCTCCTTCCCCCTTAACCCATGGTGGACATGGACCGCGAAAAGCTCTATGTTCAGTTCTTTCTTCAGTTCGCTTAAGATCATCAGAAGGCTCACCGAATCCGCGCCGCCGGACAATCCTATAATTACGCGGTCGCCCGGGACGAGCATATCGTGCTCCCGGATGAATTCCCTGATGGTTTCCAGTATTTTTCTGTGCATGGTGACACCGCCTTTGTAGATTTTTCCCGGTATAATTATAAATATACCATAAAGAGGAAAATCGTGAAAGTCCGACTCGAAATGTTGGCTGGAAATTTTAAACGGGAGGATTGTATGGAGGCGTACGGGAGAATCGGATGAAAGTTATAAAGAATTCAGAAGGCGCGGGGCGTATGCCTTCTGAATTCGTATGGGCCGGCAGACAACGGCTGCCGCATGGCACAGACAGATCCCCCTAAACCGTCAGCGGTCCCAGATGCCGGCAGTTAAGACGGTCATGTCGTCGCCTACGTACTCGTTGAATGAGCGGGCGAAGAGAAGGATGCGGTCGGCCATGTCCTGTGGATTTTTTATGGGCATTCCGGCTATGAATTCCAGGAGCGACAGCTCCTTGTCCTCACCGGGCAGGGCGTCTAACACGCCGTCGCTGACCATGATAATGCGGTTGTCGTCCCACAGTTTTTTGGAGAGAAGAATCGGTTCTACCGGATTTAAGATGCCCATGGGGACCTCGCCGGCCTCCAGAAGCTCCACTCCGCTGGGAGTCAGTATATAGGTGGCCGCGGCGCCCAGCTTCATGGCCTCCAGGATTCCGGTATGTAAGTCGATGCATCCTAAGTCAAGAGTCGCGGGATGCTGCACGTTGCCGGTCAGAAGAAGCACTGTGTTGACAAGCTTTAAGGCGGCACGGGCGGAAAAACCGGTTTCCAGAAGTCTCTCTGTCAGCTCTATAACCTGACGGCTCTCTTCCTCCGCAATCTCACCGCTTCCCATGCCGTCGGAGAGGCTCATGATCACCTGGCCGGGCATGATCTGGCTGAAGCTGTAGTTGTCCCCCGAGACGGCCTCCCCTGTCTTTATGGCGCGGGCGGCGCCGTAGACCATGCGGTAACGTCCCTTTTCCACGAAACGGATCGTGGCCGGCTGCTTCGTGATTAAGTTTCTGCCGTCGTGGGCGACACACCATTCGTTTTCGTCCATGGCTTCCTCCAACAGCTCCGCCGCCTCCTTCGCAGTCACGCAGCGCCCATTTCCGGTCCGCATGGTGAGGAATGCCTCTTTCTGGTGGTTTTCATACTCCAGAATCAGCATTTTCTCAATGATAATGTGGCGGCGCTTGAATTCCTTCTCCACCGCGTCCGCTTTGTCCTGGGTAATGTCCACCGCCTTTTCCATCTGGTGGGAGAATTCCTCCAGGATGACGGCAAGCTCCTTAAACTGGATGATGACCGCATCCCTGCTCTCCAGGAACCGGTTCTTCCAGGCTAAATTCATCGTTGCTTTTCCGAGGCTGCGGTTTAACTGGTCCACGTACTCGTCCCGGCGTTTGCATGTCTCGAGAAACATGCGGGGCATGTCCCCGTAATCCAGATTTCCTTTTTGCTCAAACGAGCGAATCAGATAATACAGATAGTAGTTATTTTCCTGTTCCTGGCTGGAATAGATATTGCACTTGTTGCAGCCCGCGCATACCATGGCTGCGGCTGTCTGCATCGCCGCAACCCCATCTTCCTTCGTAAGTCCCTGTCCGGCGGACAATTCATCTGTACATGCTCTGGCCAGCTCTCCGAGGGAGCCTGCCATGTCGTTTAATCTCTTCGCTGTATATACATTCACATCAGCCATATCGTGATGCTCCGCCTTACGTCTGAACACAAAAATTCCCTCCTGCCTGTTTTTATGCATACTGTTCCTAACGCACATTATATACAGGTTGGAGGGAAATATTTGTCAAATCTTAACACCCTGTCCCAAAAATATTACGACAGGATTCACTCTTTTTTCTTCGGTTTCAACAGAATCTCGTCAGGATTCACCAGCCCCAGCTTCTGTTTCGCCACCTCTTCTATGTACTGCTTCGTCTGGACATAGATCCGGTACTCTTCCAGTTCCTTCGAGCGTTCCAGCTCCTTGTCCCTCTGAGCGGTTAAGTTCTCCTCACGAATCTGGTATTCCAGTTCCTTGTCCTTTAAGGAGGCGCCCTTGACCGTAACGATGACTGCCAGGCTGAATACCACAAAGGTGATTCCGATCAGGGCCATACGGTTGCCCCATTTATCTTTCCGTTTTCTCCTCGATTTTCCAAAATTACTCATTCTCTTTATCACCAGCTATTCTATCGTTGCCGTTTCTTTCTGCGGCGGAAACACTTGTCTAGCTTCATTCTAAGATATTTCCATGTATTTTTCAAGAACTTTAGAAAAAACCTGCTGATCAGCCGGTCGTATAAAAACATTCCGATAAAGACACCTGCGATGACGTATCCCCTTAAGCCTCCGTCATTCTGTTCATACAGCAGGGAGAATGTCACCAGGCTCGCGTAGACCCAGTATACCATGTCCTCCACGCCCATGATGACGGGAAGGTGAGGAATGAAGATGCGAAGGATCCTTAGAAAATCATACGTCATCATAAGCCCTGCGCCCGTGGCAAAGCTGTAGAGCAGAAGTCTCACCTCATATACAATATGGACGCTCATAGGACTCCTTTAGGCTCTTTATTTGAATAATCTGGTAAACAGGGATTCTCCGGACTTTCTTAACGCCTCGTTGGAGGAATAGTTTAAACTGTCGATGGTGCCGTCTAAGTCCACCTCTCCCTTTTCCAGGGTCAGCCTGCTGACATGCAAGTCCTTCCCCTTGACAGTAAGAAGCCCCAAATCGGTATCGAGCACCACCTGATTCTCATCGAACGACACGACCTCCCGGATCCCCGTAACGGTTCCGGCCCCTCTGTTTTCCAGTGTAAGCTTATGCGGGCGGATATTCATCTTCTCTTCCATTAAAAAACCTCCTAATATACCTGTCTAAAGTATATTAGGAGGCGCGCCTCTTTATTCCTGTTAAATATAGCGATAAAGCTCTTTCGCTTCATCCTTTTTTACAGTCTCCGCTACATCGAGGACTTCCACCTTTACGGAGCTTGTCCCGAAATGAATCTCGATGATGTCGCCTTCCTTAACGTTTAAGGAAGCCTTCGCCGGTTTATCATTCACGACCACTCGGCCTGCGTCGCAGGCTTCGTTAGCCACGGTTCTTCTCTTGATGAGCCGGGAAACCTTTAGGAATTTGTCAAGTCTCATGAATTATGCGTTCACCATATCCTTTAATGCCTTGCCAGCTTTGAATTTTGGTGTCTTGGAAGCCGGGATATTCATAACTTCGCCGCTCTTCGGGTTTCTTCCTTCTCTTGCTGCTCTTTCAGAAACTTCAAATGTACCAAAACCAACTAACTGGATTTTTCCGCCGTTTACTAATTCTTCAGATACTACATCTGTGAAAGCCTTTACTGCCTTCTCTGCATCCTTCTTGGACAGTTCTGCCTTCTCTGCTACTGCTGCGATTAATTCTGTTTTGTTCATTGATATCTTCCTCCTAGAATGTAGTATTTAACTACGATTTTTCTCGTTAATACGATACTATATCATTTATAGCTGTTTCTCCTGTTTTTGTCAAGGTTTTTTACCTTTTTATTGGCTTTGCCCTTAAAAATATTCTGGGTCTTAAGCCAGCTCTTTATGAATGAATAAAAGCGCTTCCATTTTTTCCCTTTCCATGGGTTTTCCGTAGTAATAACCCTGGGCCAGATCACATCCGATGCCCTTGAGAAGCTCCTTCTGAGCGCCTGTTTCCACGCCCTCGCACACGGTTTTTAAATGCAGAATATTGGCAATATTCACGATGCCCTTGATGATCATCACGTTCTTTCTGTCCGCCATGTCACGGTTTAAAAATCCCCTGTCGATCTTCAGAACATCGGCCGGAACGTCCTGCAGCAGACCGAGGGATGAGTACCCCACGCCGAAATCATCGATAGCCGTCGAGAAACCGATTTCCCGCAGTTTTTTCATCTGATCAATGATATTTTTGCTGTCATCCATAAACGCGCTCTCGGTGATCTCAATCTCCAGATATTCATACGGAACGCCATAGGCATCCGCAATCTCTTTCAGCCTCTCCGCCACATCCTCCCTCGCAAAATGGAGACGGGAAAAATTACACGCCACCTTAATCACCCGCTCTCCCGTCCTGATCCACTCGCTTAAATCCCTGCATACCGCTTCAAACATGCAGAAATCCATCTTCGTGATAAAGCCGTTCCGCTCGAAGAGAGGAATGAAGTAATCGGGATAGAGAATCCCCTTTTCCGGATGCTTCCACCGCACCAGCGCCTCCGCCGACACGATCCGCTCCGTCTTTAAATCATACTGCGGCTGGTAGTACGGAATAAATTCTCCCCGCTCCAGGGCGCCGTACATATCCGCCTCCACCTCGCTGTCATGCGTGTGGCTGTTCTGAAGGACGATAAAGGAGTAATCCGTCTCGGAAAACATCACATGCTGGTTCTTACCGTTCTTCTTCGCCTGGTACAGCGCCAAATCCGCGTAGTGGATCAGCTCCTTGGGCGTCTTTGTCTCTCCGCCCTTCCAGAAAATACTGCCCAGACTCACCGTGATATGCGTGTCGGTCAGCGGCAGGAGCTCATGCTTTAAATTCAGCTCCTGAATTCCGTACAGAATCTTCCCCGCGATATGGTCGATGGTCTCTGCACAGGCCTCCGGGACCACCAGGGCAAATTCTTCCCCGCCCACGCGGCTGGCCAAACCATGGACCTCCGCCATAATGGTACTCAGGAAATGACCGATCTTCGCCAGCACCTCATCGCCGGATAAATGGCCATACGCATCGTTAAACGACTTGAAGGAATCGATATCCAGCATAAACACGCCGATGTTTCCCTGCTTCTTCCCGATCAGGTCCTCCAGATACCGGTACAGGGTCTCCCGGTTGGCGGCTCCGGTCAGGGAGTCGATGGCGTTTAATTCCTTCAGACGCTCATTCTGCTCCTGCCACTGGCTGTATACGTGATTGAACACGGAGGCAAACTCCCGCACCTCTGCCGAGCCTGCCGGCACCAGCTGAACCGGCGACGCCCCATCCGCGCGCCTTAAAGCGACGGAATATTTGAGGAACGGCTTCATTACCAGCAGATAGAAGGAGACCAGCGCCGCAGCGAGCAGAAGAAGCACGGCTGCATTGTCCGACTGGGCCAGCGCCAGCGCACGCTCCGTCTCCGCCATGGCGGCCTTTACTTCCTCGTCTTTTCTGCTGCGCAGCATCCTGCGGAAGCGGTTTAAGCTGTCCGTAATCAGAGCCTTTCCCGCCTCATACTCCGCTCCGAAGATATAATCCGCGGCCGAAGCCCGCTTCTCTTCCGCCGTCATCCGGCTCTCCAGGGCGGTCAGTTCCACGGAAGCCACCTGGGGCGGCATCTCCTCTGTCTTCATGCCGATGCTCTCGGCCACAAGGCGCATGGCCTTCGCCTCCCCATCGATCAGCAGATCGGACTCCGCCTTTGCGATATTCACGAGTTCCATCTCCTCGTCTGTCAGCTTAAGCGTTTCAAGCTCTTTGATCGCTTTATCACGGTTACGGATATTATCCACTTCATCCCAATAATTATTCAGATTTTCCATATCTCCCGTTGCAACGAACCGCCAGACCTCCTCTGTCAGGTAGTCCGACGCATTGGCCAGGTTCTGACTGTTGGCCTCACACATCCTGCGGCTCTGCTCAATCTCCTGCTGCCGCACCACGCAGACATGCACCGCCCTCACATTCCAGGCCGAGTACACAATGACGGGTATTGCAATGACCAGGAGAAACACCGACAATACTCTCATATTGACCCGTTTTTTCAACCACTCCATGAAACCAGCTCTCCTATTTCTTCCCCAGCTTCTCCTGGCGTTTTATCTCATTCCACAATTCCAGGCTTTCCTCAGGAGTGGCCGCCTTCGCGTCGCCAAATACATGAGGATGGCGCCTCACCATCTTCTCACAGAGGCCGTTTATCACATCATCCATCGTAAACGCACCGTTTTCCTCTGCGATCCGGCTGTGCATCAGCACCTGGAACAGCACGTCCCCCAGTTCTTCACAGAGATTCTCCATATCGTGATTGTCGATGGCCGCAAATACCTCTTCGCTCTCCTCTTTCAAACATGGCTTCAGGCTCTCATGAGTCTGCTTCCTGTCCCAGGGACAGCCGTGCTCCGAACGGAGTTGTGCCGTAATTCTTACCAGATCCTCAAATGAATACATCTGTATTCCCCCTTCTATTAACAGTACCCGATAAAGCGAGGCATGCTGCCGCCGGAGGCCATGCGGACACGTCCGCCCGGCTCACGTCGGCGTAAATAATCCGGGCCGGATGGGCAGCTGCTCCATCCGGCCCGGGAATGATTTCCTATACCAGAAAATTATACGCTTTTTTGTCAGAAAACACAAGCAAATGCCTGGTCCAGATCCTGAATAATGTCTTCTATATGCTCGGTTCCGATGGAAAGCCGGATGGTCTCCGGCCTGATGCCGCTGGCCGCAAGTTCCTGCTCCGTCATCTGGGCGTGTGTGGTGCTGGCCGGGTGGATCACCAGAGATTTAACGTCGGCCACATTGGCGAGAAGGGAAAATATCTTCAGATGGTCGATAAATTCCATTGCCTTCTCCGCCCCGCCCTCTATCTCAAAGGTGAAGATGGAACCGGCTCCCTCCGGAAAATACCGGTTGTAGAGTTCATGGTACGGGCTGTCGGGGAGTGATGGATGGTTTACCTTCTTTACGTGAGGATTCGCATTTAAGTATTCCACCACCCGGACAGCATTAAAGACGTGGCGCTCCACACGCAGTGACAGCGTCTCCAGTCCCTGAAGCAGTAAAAACGCGTGCAGAGGCGCCAGGGTAGCACCCGTGTCCCGCAGAAGTACTGCGCGGATTTTCGTCACGAGGGCCGCCGGTCCGGCCGCTTTCGTAAAGCTGACACCGTGGTAGCTGGGATTCGGCTCCACAAGACTGGGGAATTTGCCTGAGGCCTCCCAGTCGAAGCTTCCGCCTTCCACGATAACGCCTCCCAGCGCCGTACCGTGACCACCCATAAATTTGGTTGCGGAGTGCACCACAATATCAGCCCCGTGCTCCAGCGGGCGGAACAGATACGGGGTAGCAAAGGTATTATCCACAATCAGGGGAATTTTATGGGCATGGGCCACAGCGGCCGCGGCTTCCATATCGATGATGCTGGAATTGGGGTTTCCCAGCGTTTCGATAAAGACGGCCTTTGTATTGGGGCGGATGGCACGCTCAAACGCCCCGGGCTCGTCGGGATCTACAAAGGTGGCCGTCACGCCGAATTCCGGCAGCGTGTGCGCAAGCAGATTGTAGGTGCCTCCATAGATGGTGGAAGCCGCCACAATATGATCGCCTTCCCTGGCAAGCGCCTGAAAGGTATAGGCGATAGCTGCCGCTCCGCTGGCCACGGCAAGCGCCGCGCTGCCGCCCTCTAAAGCCGCGATCCGCTGTTCCAGCACATCCTCTGTCGGATTGGTCAGGCGTCCGTAGATATTGCCTGCATCCGAAAGGCTGAAACGGTCCGCCGCCTCTTTGCAGTTTTTAAATACATACGACGTGGTCTGGTAGATCGGAACCGCCCTGGCCCCTGTGGCCGGATCAGGCTCCTCCTGGCCGGCATGGATCTGTAATGTTTCAAACCTCAATTTCTTTTTCTCTGACATATGCATCCATCCTTTCCCCGTTCCTCATGCGGAACACGTTCGATTCATAGTATTCATATCTCTTTGCTATGTATTGCGTGCTATTGTACAGGAGGATGCGCCGTCTGTCAATCTTTTTTTGAAATAATTTCCAATTTACCGGTTTCCAGAATACCCCATTTCCCTTATAATCAGAAACAGAGACAGGAGGAATAAGACGATGAAACAATGGAATTTTTATTTTTCAGGGATTCTTTACGGGATAATCCGTGACCAGAACGAGGACGGAAAGGAACTGAATCACCAGACACTGGACGTATTCACCAACACCTTTAACCGGGAAGAACCGTTTCACAACGATGATTTTTACGAAGTGCTCTGCCGCAGGAAGATACGCCGCTTCTTCGAATCGCTTCCGGAATACGAGGCCCATGCAGGCGCGGGAGAAGAGCGTTTCACCACGTCAAAGGGGCAGGTTTTTACCCGCAGGTTAAACGGAGACGGCCTGCAGGCGAATGAAGCTTATATGCATGACTCCTGCATACACGACTCTTACATACAGAGAGAGGTCAAGTTTCCGCTGGATTTGTACGTATCAGACGGACAGCTTTACGCTGTACAGATGTCCGGAAGGGATTATACGGGAGTCCTGGTATTGGATGGAATGGAGGAGCATACAATTCTGAAAGAATGGAGCGACAGACCGGTCTGCGCGGTGCGTTTTGCCGGTACCCACATGGTCCCGACGGCAGACGGCGAGCTGCTGGCTTCGGACGTCTATCTTCCCGGCACGATCGTCTCCGAGCATGTGCTGGACCCCGCCGCAGTATGTTCCGGGCCGTTCCCCACCCAGGTGCCGGCAGTCCTGGTCCGCACCCCCTACGGTAAGCACGACGGCGCAGAACAGTACTACCGGTTCGTACAGCGCGGCTACGCGGTCGTCGTACAGGATGTCCGGGGCAGAGAGGACAGCACCGGCGAATGGATGCCGAATTACTATGAAGTCGAGGATGGCAGCGACACCCTGGACTGGATTGCCGAACAGCCGTGGAGTGACGGAAACGTGGGAATGACCGGCGGCTCCTATCTCGGGTACGTTCAATGGGCCGCGGCGGCCAGCGGCAATCCCCATCTGAAAGCCATTTTAAGCAGTGTCTGCGCGGGAAGCCCCTTCATCGATCTCCCCAGACGGGGCGGCTGTTTCACCTCCGGCTCCATGGCCTGGAACTTCGCCATGACGGAGCAGCGGTTCCGCGAGGACCGCATGATCCGCAGCGACTGGGAAGAGGTCTTAAAGCTGCGGCCCCTCCGGGACATGGCCAAAAAGGCGCTGGGCATCGATGTCCCATTCTTAAACGAATGGCTGAAGCATCCCGACTACGACGATTTCTGGAGAAAAGCCAACTGGAGAGAGCGCAGCTGCGGCCATGTCGTTCCCGCCCTCGTCATGTCCGGATGGTTTGATGACAATGGAATGGGAACCACGGAAGCGCTGGAGCTGATCGACGAGTTCTATCCCACCGGATCGTACAAGGTGGTTCTTGGCCCCTGGAAACACAGCGGCAATGCCAATTACGACATCCACGGCATCTTTATGGGAGAACGCGCGCTGCGCTATGATATGGATCTCCTGTGCTTTGCGTGGCTGGATCACTTTTTAAAGGGCGAAGACAACGGCATCGAGACCACCGCGCCTGTGGAATACTATACACTGGGTGACAACCGTTGGAAGACCGGAGAGCACTGGCCTCTGCCGGAAACCGTTCCCACCGTCTGGTATCTGGACCGCGAAGCCTTAACATTATGTAAACCTCAAAGGCAGGAATCCGATTCCTACGATTACGATCCCGATTCTCCCGCCGCACACATCATAGACGTTTCCGAAAATGAGCTGGAGGTGCCGGAAGACTACACCGAAGAAGAGAAACGCGATGATATCCTGTGCTACACCACGCCGGTGCTGGATCACGATTTGACCGTGACCGGAGACATCACCGCGGTCCTTTATCTTTCCTCCGACTGTCCTGACACTGATTTATTCGTGCGGATCACGGATGTGGATGAAAACGGGACGTCCATCAAGCTGGCGGACGGCGTCATGGATGTAAAATACAGAAACAGCTTTGAAAAACCGGAATTTATGGAACCGGATGGCATCTACGAAGTGCGCATTCGGACCACAAAGCTCTCCAACACCTTCAAAGCCGGCCACCGGATGCGTTTTACCGTTACCTCCGGCGCAAAAAATTTTATGTTTCCAAACAGTAATACGGAAAATGGTTTCGACAGCGAAGTGAACCGGATCGCGCACAACACCATCTGCCGCGGCGGAATGCAGGCTTCCCATATCCTTGTGCCGGCAGAAAAGAGAGCTTAATGCATGATTTTTCTCAATAACAGCGGCAGCTTTCGCCATTTCTGAAGATTTCCTGACAATTCGCGCCTCCACCTGTTAAAAACGGGGACAATCTTATATAATAAGGGATAGTCAAAAAAGAAACCGGAGGGAAACATGAAATCATTTAATATCTGGAAAAAAATAGCCGCGGGAATTCTGTTTTTAAATATTGCACTGACCAGCTTTATCGGACAGCCCGTGGCCGCAGAAGGAACGGAAGGACAGCCGGCCATACAGCGTATGGGGTTTTCTTCCAAACTGTCCATCGGGCCGGGAAGCCAGCTCTTTGACGGCGGAAGCCTGTCTCTGCTGGCTGACCACGGCAACCGTCAGATGCTGTCCATGGTCATGCAGTCAAAGGATGGCACTCTCGTCGTCATTGACGGCGGCTGGGACAGTGATTCCGCCCATTTACTCGATGTGATCCGCTCCAAGGGAGGCCATGTCTCCGGATGGTTCATCACCCATCCCCATTCCGACCACGCAGGCGCCCTGATTGAGATTTTAAATAATCCGGACAGCCAGATCACCATTGACAACGTCTACTACAAATTCACAGACCAGGAATGGTACGATACCCACGGTTCCGGACGCGGCGACTTCGTAGTTGGCCTTAGGGACGCCCTGGCAAAGCTTCCGCCGGAGAAGCTTCACGGCGACATCACCAAGGGCCAGGAAATACAGCTGGGCGATATCCGGGCCGTCGTCATGAATGATCCGTATCTGCTTGATGCCACCTCTGTCAACAACAGCTCCGTCGTCTTTAAGTTTTACTTAAACGGCGTCAGCATCCTGGTTCTGGGCGACTTGGGACCGGAAGGCGGACAGCTCTTAATGAACGAGCACACGCCCGCCGAGCTTAAGAGCGATATCGTACAGATGTCCCATCACGGACAGTACGGCGTAAACCGCGATGTCTACGCAGCCATCAATCCTCAGATCGCCTTATGGCCCTGCCCGCAGTGGCTCTGGGACAACGACAACGGCGGCGGTATCGGAAGCGGGGACTGGAAGACGTTGGAGACCCGTCAGTGGATGGAGGAATTGGGCGTGCGTGTCAATTACTGCATCAAGGACGGCGATCAGATAATCAATTAAACAAAACGGCCTGTCGCCATGAAGCTGACAGGCCGTTTTTATTTTTCATCATCAGTCCCCGCCGGGGCCGTCCCTTCTGGGACGTGTGGACTCAGGAAGCGGCTCCACATAGAAGCCGTCCTTGTAGGGTTCTGTATCCACTTCGGGAATGTCTCCATCACCGTAATCATCTTCCTTCGGATCATACGCTGCCATCTCTGTCACCTCCTTTTTTTCGGCTGTTATCAGCCTTCCATCTGTCTTCCAAGGAATCCTGCTGCCGTCGTAGCCAGCTTCGTTTCCATATCTCCAAATCTTGCTCTGGGCTCTCGGCTTAACAAGGCAACCGCCCCGATCGCATCGCCTTCACAGATAATCGGCGCGATCACCTGGGCTGTGATCCCTTCCAGGGCTTCTCCAGTCAGGGGAGTGAAATTCTTATCATCTTTTCCTGCCAGCAATACGGTTCTTTCATTAATCACATTTTCCAGCTGTTTGCTGATCGTCTTCTGGAGCAGTTCCTTTTTCGAACCACCGGCAACCGCGATCACCTGGTCCCTGTCACTGATGCAGACGGTAAGTCCCGTCGTCTGTGCCATGGCTTCCGCATACTGGGATGCAAACGCCGTCAGTTCAACCATCGGTGAATATTTCTTTAAAATGATTTCGCCTTCCCTGTCTGTGAATATCTCTAACGGCGTACCCTCTCTCAAACGAAGGGTTCTCCTGATTTCTTTCGGGATTACCACACGGCCAAGGTCATCAATTCTCCTTACAATACCTGTTGCTTTCATATAAAACTCCTCCATGGTGTACAATTTTATATCACTGATACTATTTTGCTACGAACGCTGAGATTTATACTCATGTCTGCCATTTTTCGTAATATATCCCTGTCATTTTCCATCGAATGAGGTTTTTAAAATTGATTTACAGCCGTGAAGACCGCTCTGAATGCGGCTTCCGCAGTATCATGACTGCAGAGTATGGCGTAAGAAAATGCGCCAGTTCTTTTGAACTGGCGCAAATACGATCAGATTTTGTGGTTGATGGCTGTTCTGTTATATTCTTCCTGCCTGTCTTCTCCTCACCGTTCCGCTGCGCCGATCAGACATACCGGCGATCCGCAGCGGATCTCCTCATCCATGTCATCGATTTTTCCATTTTTTTCATCAAATCGAAACATGGTAATCGTATCGCTGTCCTGATTCGCGGAAAGGATTACGTCCCCGCAGAGGCAGAAATCCCTGGGCGTCTTTCCCCTCGTCCCGGTCCGCCCGGTGAACGTGAGAAGTCCGGTACCGGCGTCCACCGCAAACACCGCGATGCTGTCGTGCCCGCGGTTGGAAGCGCAGAGAAAACGTCCGTCGCCAGATAAATGAATGGCCGCACACGTGTTGTTCTCCGCCTGCACCGGCAGTGTGGAGACTCTCTGCAGGATACGGTTTTCCCCGCCGCTGCATTGAATCACGAATACCTCCGAGCTCAGTTCACTCACCACATACATCAGCTCTCTCTTCTCACGGTTTAAGACAAAATGTCTCGGCCCCGTACCTCCTGGAAATACAATATCGCGCTTCTCGTCCGGCTCCAGCTTCCCATTCTCTTCATCGATCCTGTAATATTTGATCCGGTCGATCCCTAAATCCACGCACCAGAGACCTGCTTCATCCGCAGAGTACCCTGCATAATGAACATGAGGCCCCTCCTGTCTCTCTTCATTGGGTCCGTGGCCGGAATGCTGTTTCAAATCACACAGTTCCCCGATGGAGCCATCCGCATTTAACCGGAACATGGATACGCTGCCGCTCATATAGTTGGCTGCGTACAGAAAGCCCCGCTTCTCATCGGGAAGCAGATGACACGGCAGCGTTCCCTCCGTTCCCCGTGTGTTAAGAAGCGTCAGCGAATCGCTGTGAATCCGGAACGCAGCCACACCGCCTCCGCTCCTTCCTTCATAAGTCATGTCCTCCATAACGGAGTATAAAAACCGGCCATCGGAGGAAACCGCCAGGTACGACGGATTCGACACTCCTGCGGCCGCAAAAACTTCCGTGAGCCGCGGCTCCCCGCCTTCTCCCCGGATCAGCCTGTACCCGTGAATTCCGGCCTCCTCTGACGCTGCATAGCTTCCTGCATACAGGATGTAATTCTGCTTCATAAATGTTATCCTTTCCCCGTATCGTATTTTCTATTATTTTACCCGATAAAAAGAAGCTGCGCACCGCTGGTTTTACACAGCCGGTGCAGCAGCTCCCTTTCAAAATCTTTTAAGCATGCTCCTTACAGAATCCGGAACAGCCGCCTGCTTACGAAACTCCTACTACTCTTTCGCAATCTTCATTGTCTGAATCAGAACGCTCCTTTCGTGACCCTTGGTGATACGTCCTTTGAGGAACATACATACGCCTCATGCGTCACCCTTGCCGCCGTGCTGTCAGGAACCGGAGCTACAAATCTGTTCTCAAATGATTCATTCCTTTGAATGGTCAGCTCATTCGAAACTCTCTGCAGAAGATACATACCTAAAACGTCCATGGTTACCACCTTTCTTATATTTTATGATTATGGAAATATAGCATGCATTGGGGATTTTCATCCCTTCTTCTACTATTATTATATCATAAAATAGGCTAATAGCAACCATCGTAAGCTTAAATTTTTATAAACACTTTTCAGAATACTCTTTATTTTTCTGTCAATTCACGCAACTGTTTCAGCAGCTCTTCCGCCTGTTCCATCATGCCGGCCGTGGTCTGGTTTTTCCGCCTGTCGATGAACGTAAAGTACGGTTCATCCGCCATATGGAACTTCAAATCGCCGCGGTACCGCTCCACCATAGCCGGTATGCCCGCCACGTTAAGCTTCGCTTTCTGATACATGGTGAGCCGGATCTCCTGGCTGTTGATGTTCACCTCGGTCACGTAAGCACCATGAGCCAGCGCCTTGATGGCCGCCACGTGCAGGAGATTTTCAACCGGCTTCGGAATATCTCCGAAACGGTCCATCAGCTCATCCTGCATATCCATGTGCTCCTCCTCATTCTCAATACTGGAAATCCTCTTGTAAATATCCAGCTTCTGATATTCATTCTTAATATAAGAGGTGGGGATATAAGCGTCGATATCGCAGTCCACCACAGTCTCGTAGGTGTCCTCCTCCCTCCGCTGGCCCTTCAATTCCAATACCGCCTGATTTAACAGCTTACAGTAAAGGTCATACCCGACCGCTTCCATATGGCCGTGCTGTTCCGCGCCCAGAACATTGCCCGCCCCGCGGATCTCCAGGTCACGCATGGCAATCTTGATGCCGGAGCCCAGCTCCGTAAACTCCCGGATGGCCTGGAGACGCTTCTCCGCCTCTTCCCGAAGCATCTTGTCACGTCTGTACATGAGAAACGCATAGGAAGTCCTGCTCGACCGGCCCACGCGCCCCCTCAGCTGGTACAGCTGGGAAAGTCCCATGCGGTCCGCATCCTGTATAATCATCGTATTGGCATTGGGAATATCGAGTCCCGTCTCGATGATGGTGGTGCAGACAAGCACATCGATCTCCCCATTGACGAAATCAAACATGATGCGCTCCAGCTCATGCTCGTGCATCTGGCCATGGGCGAAGGTCACTGAGGCCTCCGGCACGAGACTGGCGATATGGTTTGCCACCTCGTCGATGTTGCTGACGCGGTTGTATACGTAATACACCTGGCCGCCGCGGGAAAGCTCCCGGTTAATGGCCTCCCGGACCATCTCGTCATTATACTCCATCACGTACGTCTGGATGGGCATACGGTCTACAGGAGGTTCCTCCAGCACACTCATGTCGCGGATTCCCACCAGGCTCATGTGCAGCGTTCTGGGAATCGGAGTCGCAGTCAGGGTGAGAACGTCGATATTTTCCTTCAGCTTCTTGATCTTCTCCTTGTGAGCCACGCCGAACCGCTGCTCCTCATCGATAATCAGAAGCCCCAGATCCTTAAACTGGACATCCTTTGACAGCACGCGATGGGTTCCGATCACGATATCCACCAGTCCGCGTTTTAAATCCTCCAGCGTCTTCTTCACCTGGCCCGGTGTTCGGAACCGGGACATCAGATCCACACGCACCGGGAAATCCTTCATTCTCTGGACGAAGGTGTTGTAATGCTGCTGAGCCAGAATCGTGGTCGGCACCAGATACACCACCTGCTTTTCGTCCTGCACCGCCTTGAACGCGGCGCGCAGGGCGATCTCCGTCTTTCCATAGCCCACGTCGCCGCAGATCAGGCGGTCCATAATCTTCCGGCTCTCCATGTCACCCTTGGTGGCATCGATGGCATCCAGCTGGTCCTCCGTCTCCTCGTAAGGGAACATCTCCTCGAATTCCTTCTGCCATACCGTATCAGGCCCGTACGGAAAGCCCTGGGTGTCCTGTCTGGCTGCATATAGCTGCACCAGGTCCTTGGCAATCTCCTTAACCGCGCCTTTCACCCTGGTCTTCGTCTTGTTCCACTGGTCTCCGCCGAGACGGTTTAATTTCGGCTTCTTCGCCTCAGAACCGGCGTACTTCTGGATTCCGTCCAGGCGTGTGGCGGGCAGATAGAGGTTGCCTCCGTCTCCATACTCTACCTTTAAGTAATCCTTGATGATTCCGTCCTGTTCGATCTTCTCAATTCCGCGGTAGATACCGAGGCCGTGGTCCTCATGAACCACATAGTCCCCCACGGACAGATCAGAAAAGCTCTGAATCTTCGTCCCCTCGTAGGTGGTCTTCTTCCTCTTCCGCTTCTTTTTCTCGACACCGAACATGTCGCCTTCCGTGATCACGATAAACTTGATCATCGGATACTCGAAGCCGCGGTGTAAGTTTCCGTAGGTTACCAGGATCTCACCCGGCTTTACTTCCACCTCTTCCCGGCTCTCATCCGGGCACCACGCCCGAAGATTGTACTCCCGCAAGTCGCTGGCAAGACGGCTGGATCTGGTCCTGGAGGCAGAAAGAAGGATTACACGGTATCCCTCCCGTTTCCACCTGGTCAGATCCTTGATCAGCAGTTCAAATCCATTTTGATAGGAGTTCACATTTTTCACGGAAAGGCTGTATCTTCCATTTACTGTAAATCCGGAGAGCTTCTGCTCCAGGCCGGTCAGATACGCGGTACGGCTCTTCTGAGTCCTCGCCAGCATCTCCCTGGCCGGATAGAGCAGTCCCGTCTGTCCTGGAAGCAGATATCCGTGCTCGAGACGGGATATCATGCTCTCCCGGAACTCTTCCTCCACCGTCGCCCCCTTTTCCTTTAACCGCTCCGGCTCGTCTAAGTAGATGACCGTGTCCTCCTCCGGGAAATAGTCGAGAAATGACACACTGTCCCGGCAGAAATAATGGATATATCCGTCCAGGCCGTGCTGTTTCCAGCCCTCTTTAAGGCCATCCGAGAGTTCCGAGATAATGGAATGAATCCGGGCTGCTTCCTCGGTCTTAAGCTGCGCCCTTAACTCTTTCTCGTATTTCTTTGCCTCTTTTTCGATCGCTTCCCTTCCGTCTGCGATCTGCTGCTTTGTCAGCACCATCTCCGTGGCCGGATAGACCAGGACACGTTCCAGCTCTTCAATGGACCGCTGGCTCTCGATATCGAAGGTACGGATAGAATCCACCTCATCATCCCACAGTTCGATACGGACCGGCAGTTCCTCGGTCAGCGGAAATACATCGATGATTCCGCCCCGGATCGAAAACTGGCCCATGCCATCCACCTGGGCTACGCGCTCGTACCCCAGCTCTACCAGTTTTTCCTTCCACTCTGCGATATCTAAAGTCTGTCCGCTTCCCACCTCGAGAATCTGCTTCTGTAAGAAGGCCAGCGGAAGCAGATGGTCCATCAGCCCGTCAAAGGTAGTGACGACCACGCCGGACTTCTCCTCCATCAGCCTGCGGAATACGGCCATACGCTGTTTGGTTAAAAGATTTCCGTGAATGTCCGCGTTAAAGAACAGTAAGTCCCTGGCAGGATACAGAGAGACTCCCGGTTCGAAATTGCGGAAGTCCTCGTAAATCTCCCTGGCTCTGGTGTCGTCGTAAGTGACCACCAGCTTCCAGGACACCTCCTTCGCCGCCTCGTACATTAAATGGACCTTCTGGGAATCCATACAGCCGCTGACCAGAACCGGCCCTTTTTTCCGGTTTAAATCGCGGTCTAAGTCTTCAAATTCCTTCAGCTCTCTTAATGGACTTTCAAACACATCGCTCATGAATTCTCCTTATTTTTTCTGTTATAATGGTTCATCGCCGCATCTGCTCCGTCCTCGATCATCATGCAGGCCGCCTCCGCCGCGTCGCGGTACGCCTCCTCCATAACTGCCTGCTGCTCCTTCGGGAATCTCCCCAGCACGTAGTCCGCCAGGTCCATGCCGCGCGGTTTCTCGCCTACCCCGATGCGTATTCTCGGAAATTCCTGGGTTCCCAGATGGCTGATGATATTTTTTAAGCCGTTATGGCCGCCGGCGCTTCCCTTTAAGCGTATGCGCAGCTGCCCTTCTGACAGATTAATATCATCGCAGAGAATGATGATGTTCTCCGGTTCTATTTTATAAAAGTCCGCTATTTCCCGGATGCTTTCCCCGCTTAAATTCATATACGTCTGGGGCTTCGCCAGGATCACCTTCTGGCCGCCGATATATCCCTTTCCGTACAGCGCCTTATGCTTCTTCTCTGTCACCGTCGTTCCGGCCTTGTCCGCCAGAATATCGATGGCTTCAAAGCCTACGTTATGTCTCGTTTTTTCATATTCCCTTGTTGGATTTCCAAGTCCTGCGATCAAATACATATTTTCCGCTCCTTACTATGTTCTATATTAATTTATCTCTGAGTTCATGCCAATTATTTCCGCGGGCAGTGAACCAGGCGAACATGCCCGCATGTCCGGCCGGCGACTGCCGCGAGAACCAATGCCTAGTACTGCATTGCGTAATGCAGTACTAGTTGCCTGCGGCGGGGTATTGGACTTCAGAACGCCCGAAAAGCGCTAGATTTCCTTGTAGGGGGGTATCTAACGCTGGCTGGTTTACTCATTTTAACAGTTTGAAACCTTGATGTAAAGGGGGAAGATGCGGTGTATATCATAAAATATTTTAAAAATAACTTGAATATTGGGTATAAATCAATTATAATAATATTAAAGAAAGCACCCACTCCAAAAGTGGATGCTCCACGTTAAATGTTACATGTCCTTACGGACACCGCCCATCCTGTGTGCTGACAGGGTGGGCATTTTATTTTCGCTTATTTCTCTTATCGAGAAAGGCGATAACCGCTACAAGCAAGCTTCCAAAGGACATCATCAATGCTAATATCCCAATAAAGATAGATAGAACTTCATATGCTGTCATAGACGCCGTTATTTTTATACACATGAATTTAGTCGTCCGCACATCTTGCGGTGCCCCTCCCAATATGGTAAAATGCTAATGTCACTGAATTACACCTTATATAGGTTCAAAATAGGTTGAACGTTTCTACCAACTACCGGAATAGTTGACTATAAGGCTGGTTGGTATTTTTATGGGAAAAGGAGTGTTGTTCATGAGTTCAAATTCAAGTAACTATGATGTCATCATCATCGGGGCGGGGCCTTCCGGTATTTTCTGTGCCTATGAGCTGATTCAGCAGAAACCGGATTTAAAGATCCTGATGGTCGAGAAGGGGCGCAGAATCGAAAACAGGACGTGTCCGAAGAGGACGACCAAGACTTGCGTGGGATGCAAGCCATGTTCCATCACCACCGGTTTTGCCGGAGCGGGTGCATTTTCCGACGGCAAGCTGTCACTCTCTCCAGACGTGGGCGGGAATCTCCCGGAGATTCTGGGGTATGACAAGACAGTGGAGCTCTTAAAGGAATCCGATAACATCTATCTGAAGTTCGGCGCCGACACGAATGTATACGGCATCGACAAGCAGAAAGAGATTCAGGAGATCCGCAGAAAGGCGATTAACGCCAACTTAAAACTGATTGAATGTCCGATCCGCCATCTCGGCACAGAGGAAGGCTACAAGATCTATACCCGCCTTCAGGAGCATTTACTGGATCAGGGCGTTGAGATGGAATTCAACACCATGGTAAAGGACATTATTATAGAAGATAACGAGGCGAAGGCCATCGTTACCGATAAGGGCGAGACGTATTATGCGCCGGAGATCGTATCCGCCATCGGCCGCGAAGGCTCTGACTGGTTCAGCCACATCTGCGACGCGCACGGCATCGAGACCCGCGTCGGAACGGTGGACATCGGAGTCCGCGTAGAGGTCCGCGACGAGATCATGGAGTTCTTAAACAAGAACCTCTATGAAGCGAAGCTGGTCTACTACACACCGACCTTTGACGACAAGGTGCGTACCTTCTGTACGAATCCTTCCGGTGAGGTCGCCACAGAATACTACGAAAACGGACTGGCCGTTGTCAACGGCCACGCCTATAAGTCCAAGGAATACAAGACAAACAACACGAACTTCGCGATTCTTGTCTCCAAGAACTTTACGAAGCCGTTCAAGACGCCGATTGAATACGGCAAGCACATCGCCCAGCTCAGCAATATGCTCTGCGACGGCAAGATTCTGGTTCAGACCTTCGGCGATTTCCAGCGCGGCAGACGTACCACGGAAGAGCGTCTCTGCCGCAACAACTTAATCCCGACCTTAAAGGACGCGGTTCCCGGCGATTTTGCTCATGTGAGATAAAGAAGTAAAAGAAGTGTAAAAAATTTTGCCGTTCCTATCCGGCTGACTGCCGGACAGGTCGGGCTTTATGTATCGGGCAGCTCTACCTTGCCGACAAAAGAATAATAGATTTCGATTTCCTGTCTGCGGAGCTTTCCCCGGCGTTTCCCGTCAAGGGCTTCCGATTCGTGGACGACTATCTTCTCCACAAACTCCCGTAACAGGGTAGGGGTGAGTTCCTCAAAGCTGGTGTACTTGCGGACGACTTTCATAAACTTTTCAGCGTTTGCCGTGGCTTCCAGCGTCCTTGAAAGCTCCCCCTGCAGAACGGCGGCTTTTTCTTTCAGTTCCTTTTGCTCCGCTTCATAGTCTGCCGAAAGTTCCGTGAAACGCTCGTCCGATATGCGCCCGGTCACGCTGTCCTCATACAGCCGCTTGAAGATAGCAGAGAGTTCCGCAATCCGTTTTTCTGCCGCTTCCAGCTCTTTCTTCCTGGCGGCGTTCCGGCGTTTGCTCCCGTCCTCGTTCTGCTCGGTCAAGAGCTTCATAAACCGGGCTTCATGCTTTGCGGCGTAGCTGGTGACCTGCCGTAAGCTCTCGGTCACTCCCTCGGTCAACAGGTCGGTGCGGATAAAGTGCGCCGTACAGTCTGCCGTGCGCTTCTTGTAGCTGCCGCAGATATAGCAGTCCTGCCGCCGTTTGTCCGTCTGATAGCGTTGCTGGTACATGACGCTGCCGCAGTCGGCACAAAAGACTATGCCGGAGAACAAGCCCACTTCATCATAGCGGTTGGGGCGTTTGCGCTGCTTGCGTAACTCCTGCACACGCTCCCATGTTTCCCGGTCAATGATTGCTCCGTGGTGGTTCTCAAAGATTACCTGTTTTTCTTCCGGGTTCTCCCTGCTCTGCTTGACCTTATAGGACACTTTCTCGGTCTTGAAGTTCACAAGGCAGCCCGTGTATTCCCGGTTTTCAAGGATATGCGCCACGGTGTTTGTCGCCCACCTGCACTCATAACCGGGGTGGTAGCGGCGTGTGCTTCCCGTCCGGCGGTATTCCAGCGTTCCCGGCGTGGGGATTTCCTGCTCCGTAAGCATACGGGCTATCTTGGTCGGTCCGTTCCCGGCAAGGCATAAGCTGTATATCTGCTTCACTACCGGGGCGGCTTCCTCGTCAATGATGAAATTTTCGTCCTCGTCCATGAGGTAGCCATATACGGGCTTGCTTGTGACGGGCTTCCCGCTCATGCCTTTTGACCTCTTGACTGCCTTGATTTTCTTGCTCGTATCCCTCACCAGCCATTCGTTAAAAATGTTCCGCAGAGGGGCAAAATCATTGTCGCCCTGTGCGCTGTCAACGCCGTCATTGATAGCAATAAAACGGACATTTTTCTGTGGGAAAATCATTTCCGTGTACATTCCCACTTGTAAGTAGTTGCGCCCTAACCGTGACATATCTTTTACTATGACCGTTCCCACAAGCCCCGCTTCAATGTCGGCAAGCATGGATTGAAAGCCGGGTCTTTGGAAATTTGCCCCGGAATAACCGTCGTCCGTGTACCATTTCAGATTGCGGAAGCCGTTCTGTTTGGCGTAGTTTTCAAGGATTCGCTTCTGGTTGCTGATTGAATTGCTCTCGCCTTGCAGCTCGTCCTCATGGGATAATCTCGGATAAAGGGCGGTAATAAGTGTTTGGGTGGTCTGTCCTGACATAATATCCTCCGTTTCCGACAGCCAGCCCACTATTCCGTAGGTCTATTATACCATAGGGCGGGGCTGGCTGTACAGTCCTTTTTGCTACTTTATGTCACATAATGTCGCTTGGTTTTTAACAAGGAATGTCACTCTACATGGCACTGGCGGCTCTTTCCCCGGCGGCAGTTTCCGCTTCCAGCACTTTCATCATTTTGTCGGCGGCGGTAGCGGTAGTGCCTTGTTTGAAGTAGCCGGACACGACAAGTACAGTGTTCCCTCTGCGTATCTCTGTAACGCAATCCGGGCGGCGGGTGGTGGTGGTGCTTCTGTTTGGGGTGTCGGTCATAGGCTCTCCTTTCTGTTCAGCAGCGTTTTAAGACGTTCCATTTTCGCCTGTGCGGTGGCTTTTCTGAAATTTTCCCCGGTAAAACGGACAGGGGTACACATTTCCGAAAGGCGGTCATAAATCCGGGCATGGGGCGTGTCCTCCGGGTTCTGTAATTCTTCCAGCGTTAAATTTGTGGTGACAATCAGCGGCTTTCCGCATCGGTATCGGCTGTCTATCACGTTGTAGACCTGTTCAAGCCCGTATTCAGTTCCCCGCTCCATGCCGAAATCGTCAAGGATAAGCAGAGGGAAGCTGCAAAGGCGGGATATGTATTCGTTGCGGTCTTTGAAGCTGGCGGCAAGGTCATTGAGTATCAAGGCAAAGTTTGTCATGCACACGGAAACCTCACGCTCCATAAGGGCATTGGCGATACACCCGGCAAAATAGCTCTTGCCCGTGCCGACATTCCCCCACAAAATCAAGCCGTGGTTTTCCTCCTTTATCTGCTCCCAACGCTCCACATAGGAATGGGCGTTGTGCATTTGGGGGCATTTCCCGTTGTCGTTCTCAAAAGTCCATTCCCTCATAGCCGGGTCGGTGAAGCCCTTTCTTTTCAGCCGTTCCACTTCCTCCCGGTGTTTCCGTTCCCGGTCTGCGGCTTCCAGTGTTTCCCGGCGTTTCCGCTGGCAGTCACATTCTTTGGGGTGGCGGTCACGTCCGAAAAGGCTCTTGCCCTCCGGGAAGTAGGCTTCTTTGGGCTGGCGGCACTTCCCGCAGTATAAAAGCCCGTCCTCCCCGGTGTAGTCCTCCGGCTCTGCTTCCGTGGCAAGCCGGAAAATGGCGTTATTATAATCACTCATAAAATCGTCCTCCTTGTTCATGGTCTTTTACGCCCTGTTTACGGGGCGTTTTGTTTCAGTTGTCAAAGGCTCTCGCCCTCTTTGCAGGAATAATCGGGGATTCCCTTTTTCGGCTTCCCCTTTGCCTTATCATCAGCCGCCCAGCGCCGGATAGTGGCGGCATGGTTCTTGTATTTCTTCCCGGTGGAAGCGATATAGCCGGATAAGCGGTCTATGTAATACTCCCATTTGCCGGGAAGTTCCGTTTGCAGCTCTGCAAGCTCTTTCTCTGACAGGAATACATTTTCGTATCTGCCCAAAGGGGTGCGGGCGGTCTGTCCGCTTTTTATCTCTCCCTCTCTCTTTATCTCTAACTCTATATCTATCTCTTTCTCTATCTCTATCTCTGGTGGACAAATGTCCGCCCTGTATGGTGGACGTTTGTCCGCCACGGCTTCCGGGAGTGCCTTCTGCTCCTGCAAAGCCCGCCTTGCACGGCGTTTGCGCTCCCCCTCGGTAGAGGACTGACCGATTAAAAGCTCTATGTTGCTCATGTACAAAGCCCCGTTCTGCAAAGGCTCTACAAGCCCCAGCTTCATAAAAATCTGCAAAGCCCTCTCGACTGTGCCGACCTGCTGGCGGGTGATTGTGGCTATCATCTGTGCGGTGTAGGGGATATTCTCGTCAAGCTGGAGCTTTCCCCCGTTTTTCAGTGATTTTAGGTACAGCTTCAGGAGAATGTTTGAGTAGAGCATACCGTCCTGCATACTTTCCAGCAGCACGATAGCGTCCTCGTCAAAATAGCTCTCTTTCAGCTTTAGGTAGTAATATTTGCGGTTGTCTGACATTGTTCCTCCTTTGGTTCTGTTTTGGGCTTCTGTTACGCTTTAGAACGCCGTTTCCGGGGATAAAGGATAAATGTATCGCATACCCGTTGAGGGCGGTCAAAAAAGCCTTGATTTACGGGCTTCTTTCATAGCCTAAATGCGTAGAAAGGTGGTATCTTTTCCGCTGACGCTCGGCTTCTTTCCGGCGGCGCACCCTTGCGGAACAATCCGGGCAGTATTTCCCCCGGTTTGATTTGGGGAGAAAATACCCGCCGCACTCGGTACAGAGTTTCCTGTCTGCCTGGTGGAGCAGGGCGGCGGCAATGAACCAGCGGCAGAGAAGCGAATAGCTGATACTCTGCACACATACGCAAGGCTCGCCGCTATCCAGCAAGATACAGTTGCCGTTATCGTAATTACAGCACTCATGCACAAGACGACACGCCGCTCGGTGCTGCTGGTAGTCCATTCTTGGTATCTTATCTTTCATGGTCTTTCGCCTTTCCCCGTTCCGGCTCACGCCTTAAAATCTGGTCGATATTGTTCTTTATGGTCTGTAATTCTGTGGTGCGCTCCCGTTTTTCCCGGTATTCGTTGTATAAGCTGTTTTTCTCCCTCATTAGCTGTTCAATCTCGGCTTGTAACACTTTGGTCGCTGGCAGCTTGGAAATGCCCTTTGCCTTGAAATACCGGGTGGCGGCTTCGGCTATGATAAAATCGCTTTCGTTCTGTTCCCGGTAGGCTCTCCGGGCTTTCTCCGTTTTCTGTGCTTTCAGCCCGTCACGGGCGGGCTTGGTCTTGATGTAGGCTAATAGCTGTTTCTGCAAGTCCTTTTTCTCCCGCAAAGTGCTTTCCACGGCTTTCAGTTCGGCATGGACGCTGTTCAGTTCTGCGCTGGCAGTAGCAAGGGCGGCTTCCAGTTCCTCCGGGGAAGAAAAGCCGGATTCCTCGTAAATGCTCATGGTCGCCGCCATTTGCTTTAGGTTGTGGACTGCCGCCCAGCGGTCATATCCTGCGCCTTTCCCCTCTGCCCGTTTTGCTTCCCGGTCTACCATGCGTTGAACGCTGTCCTGTTTCAGGGCGTTTATGGCGGCTTTATTCCGCTGTAAACGGTCTTTTAGGCTGCGGGGGTATTCCTGTTGGGGTAAAGGCTTTTCGGCGGCTCTTGCGGCGTTCTGTGCGTTTATGGTGAGTGTTTCCAGTACGGCGGCACGGTCAAAATCATCACCTAATTTCCGGGCGGTGATTGGCTTCGTCCTGTCCGGCGTGAGATATGACAATCTCCCCCGGCTCTCCTTGACGGTCACTCCCTGTTGTAACAGCTTCCCGGAAAAGTCCTCAAAAGAAATGGCAGAAGACAGGGCGGCACGGATCACGCTGCGCAGCTTCTCTTTGTCGGTTTCAAATTTTGTAAGTTTGGGCGGCTCTCCTTTGGCGGCAAGGGAAGCGTTCTCTTTATCCAGTGCGGCTTGTCCTTTCCGTTTCACCCAATATTCCCGCTCGGTGACACGGTTCTTGCTCCCATTCAGTAAATCAATCTGATAGAGGTTTTCCCGGTGGCACATCTCCATGACTTCCGCTTTGAAATACTCCATAGCTGCGTCCGTGCAGCGGTGCTTGCAGCCTGCCTTTGTGTCCGCTGGTCTGTCCATGTAGGGAAGCAAGGGTACTTCCTCAATCCGCAAAGAATTGATTACGATATGCACATGGATATTGCCGCTGTGGTTGTGACCGTCCGGGTGGGTGCATATAAGGGCTTGGTGTCCGGGGAAATGCTCTTTACAGTACCGCTCGCCTAACTCCTGCGCTTTGTCTACGGTCAAGCCGTTGTCCTGTGCGTCACGGGGGTCAAAGGAAATGATATAGTGGTGGCTCTTTACGTCCTCCCGCTTTTGGTTCTTACCGTATTTCAGATTGGAGCGCATACAGGCTATGGCGAAATCTTCCCCGCCGCAATTCAGAGAGGAAATGCGGTAATCGTCACGGGGGATAAGTCTCCCGTTTCCGTCCAGTGTGGGCTTCATGGTAAATTCGTCATGCTCAAAGGTTAGGTACTGTTCGGCAGCCCCATAGTCGGCATTTTTAGAGCTGATATGTTTGAACGTTGCCAACAGCTTCACCCACTTTCTGCAAGACTTCAAACTTCAAGGCGGCAAGCTCCGCTATGGCGGCTCGTACCTCATTGGAGAGGGCGTTATAGGGTGCGCCGTACTCGTTCAGGCAGCGGGCAATCTGGTTCAAATTCCCGCCTATCTTGCCATACTCGGCTGTGAGTTTCCCAACGGCAGAGAGCATTCCATCATTGACCGGGGAAACGGTAATGACCGGGCGTATCCTTGACTTGGTTAGGGCTTGCCGGATATATTCGGCTTGGCTCATCTGGCAAAAGGAAACACGCTCGGAAAACTCGGCGTATTCCTCCCCAGTCAAGCGTGTCTTGATTACCCGGCTTCGGTGGGGCGTGTTATATTTTTTTCGCATGGTCTGTGACCTCCTTTCTGTTCATGGTGTCCCCCTCACTAATGGGAGAAAAACAGGGGCAAAAGCGGAAGTGTTTTTGAAAAAATCCGAAAAAGTTTTTGCGGGATTTTTTCAAGCGGCGCAAGCCGCAATAAGGCGGGCTTGGGGTGGCAACCCCAACAAGATTCCCGCAGGACAAAATGAGCGATAAGCGAAATTTGGTACTGTGGTAGAATCTTGCTCTGAAAAACTCCGGCGTTCCCCGACTCCCGTCCTTTCCGCTAACAAGACGTTTCAAAAGGGCTTTGCTACCCGCTATTCCGGCATATCTTGAAAATTTTCCTTTCACTACCTACAACACCACGCAAAGCAAAATGGACGGAGATTTTTAGAATTTCCCCTTATTCCCTACAACACCACGCAAGCCGAAAAAGGCGGACAATGGCAGTATTTTTTTCTTTGATACCCTCCACGGATAAGTAAGGGATTTTGCCAACTGCGGCGGCAATTTTCCCTTTTGTTTTTTCATACTGGGGATTTTCAAAAATGCCAAACAGGAACGAAAAAAAGCAGCAAATCTGTTGAATAGATTTACTGCTTTCTGGTTGCCGGCGAAGCGGCGGTTATTCAGTTGTAGGCGGTAGGGCTATCTCCCAAAGCGGAACTTGAAAATAGCTGTGAGAAGCGTCTGGGTGATGTAGTCCTCTGTATCTTGGTCTACCCGTCCATTCACACGGGCGGCACATTGTATGCGGCGGCGGTAATACTGCAATACAGTTCCCACCGCTTCCGGCTCCCCGCTGGTGGCTTGGACGATTGTTTCATAGGGGAGAAGCCTATTATTTCTCATATGCCATTCCCTCCATTTCCGCTTGGAGCTGCCGTAGGACTTTTCGGATATGGTAGCCCGCTGTGCTGCGGCTGCGCCCGTACTGTCTGCCAATTTCGTGCTGTGGAATACGCTTGAAAAAGGACAGGTAAATCATTTCCCGCTCCCGTTCGTCCAGCCGTGACAGGGCTTCCGCAAGTAAGCCGCTGCTGAAAATGACCGTATCGCCGCAAAGGGTAAGTATGTATTCCTCGTCCGGCTCCGGGGCTTGGAAATATTCATCTGTCGTGCCTAAAGGGTAGTGCTTTTCGTCTGTGAGGTATTCAAGGGATATTTCTCTTTTGTGCTTCCTGCTCCGTGTCCTCGCTGCGTTGATCGTTGCATTTCGGATAACGACTTTGCAAAAGGCATGGAAAGTGTACTCGATATGTTCCCGATATTCTTCTGTACAGGTCATGGAAAATCCCCCTTTCCTCCCAAAAGGGCTGTGGCTGGTTAGTAGTTGCTTTTTATGATAGTAAGGGGCGGCAGCACTTTAGGCTGTCGCTCCTTGACTGCCTAACTGCAAAACCGGGCGGGGCTGTCAACGGCGGGCGAAGCCCGTTCATCTTGACCGTTGACTGGCTCGGCCAGGTTTGCTATTTATCCGGCAAACTTGAATTTATTTTAAGCTATCACGTTTTACCTTTTTAAGCCTTACTATCATTACCATAGGAATTTCTTTGTTGTTTTTGAAACATTCTTCATAAAATCCATCAATGACAAATCCAGCTCTAAAACAAAGGTTAA
>ERZ826764.1214-NODE-1214-length-31472-cov-16.430340_pt1 | contig 31472 bp, 25 predicted proteins | sample MGYA00519870_ERZ826764 | MGnify/ENA primary metagenome ERZ826764 (study PRJEB31778, sample SAMEA3449239) | human gut metagenome | biome: human gut; feature: human-associated habitat; material: faeces | place: United Kingdom | collected 2010/2012 ...
GGAAATGCTTTGTAGTCTTGAAGTTGACTACATCGCCGCAATACTCCTGCCGTGTAAGGATATGGGTCAAAGTGGCTTTGTTCCACTTGTAACGGTTATCCTCATTGAGCGCCCTGTTTTTGCACGTTCCCCGCCCGCGCTCTTTCATGTAGAATGTGGGCGTTGGGATTTGCGCCTGCGTCAGATATACGGCGATTTGGTTGCGGTTTTTCCCGTCCAGAAACAGGCGAAAAATCAAACGGACAACTCCGGCGGCTTCCTCGTCGATTATCCAAAAATCCTTGTTGTCCGGGGATTTGACATAGCCATAGAGAGCTTCGGTGGCAATCGGCTTTCCACTCATGCCCTTCGTCTTAATGCCGGTCTTTACTTTCTTGCTGATGTCCTTTGCGTACCACTCCGACATGATGTTGATAAAGGGCGCAAACTCCAATGTGTCGGGCTTCTCGCTGTCTATCCCGTTGTTGACCGCGATAAAGCGCACATTGTTCCGTCTGAATATCTCCATAGCGTTGCCGACTTGGAGATAGTCGCGCCCCCAGCGGGTCATGTCTTTCATAATACACACGCCGATTTTACCGTTTTCTACGTCCTCTATCATGCGGGAGTAGGCGGAGCGGTCGAAAAATCTGCCGCTTTCATCGTCGTCAATGTAGTGCCGGATATTCGTCAATTTTAGCTGTCTGGCGTAGCTTTCCAAAAACTTCTTCTGGTTCTGTATGGAGTTGCTTTCGCCGCCGTCCCTGTCCTCGTCGCCTACGGAAAGGCGGGAGTAAAGGGCTGTGATTTTGCTATAATCAGTCATGTGCATAACCTCCTGTGCGTCCATGTAGAGTTCCTTTACACTTAAAATTATGCACTCCACCGGGCGGAGCCGTATTCCTCGTCCCGCCTGTATTTCTTTGCGTTCTTGCTTTTGAAGTAGATCAGCAGGCGAAAGGCCACAGCCCCCACAAGGCCCACCAGCCAGTCAAAGGGATCAGGCCCCGGCGCAAAGTCAGCAAAGGCCGGGCCGATGCTCCGGCCCAGCCCCAGCAGCTTTTCCCCAAACCCGGCCCCCGCCGCCAGACGATATGCCGTCCCCAGCTTCAGACAGGCCCAGCCGATGAACAGATAGGGAATGTTGGGAAGAATTTACTTTCGGATCTTATCTGTCGGCATGGGCCACCTCCTGTCGTCGGTGCAAAGTCCGCTCTGCTCCTTCGGCGGCCCTGCCGCCGAAATCCGCCCGCTCCTTTGCACCTCCTCTCCCCTCAAAGTCTTGCGACTTTGTGGGGGCCCCATATTCTTTGGGACGGGGCCGCTCTTGGGCAAGCTGTTCCGATGCCCGTTTGAGCTGATCCCGGATGGGGATGCGTCGGGACTTGGACTTGTTCAGCACCTTGCGGGAGTATTCAGAAAAACAGGCGGTCATGGCGTCGGCCTGTCCAGCCTTGAAGAACAGCAGATATTTGTCCGGCCCGGTTTTGTAAAAGGCGTAGTCCACATTCCATTTCCGGGCCACCCGGTCAAACAGCTTGGTATCGCCGGACAGCTCGATGCTGGATGCCGATGCGCCGTGGGCCATGAGCTTTTTCACGCTCTGCTTGCCGTGGGGCGTCTGCTTGGCCCGATGGTGCTTGGCAATTTTTCGGCCAATGGCCCGCAGCACATAGGCAAGGCCCCGGGCGGTCAGCTTGGACGCTTTCACGGAAACGGCAATCGTGCGTCGGGAAATATCTTCATCTACCAGTCAAACCACCCCTTTCTTTGGGACAACTTGTCCCGAAGTCTTGTTATCGCTCCGGCACCTCCTTTCTCGGGTGCAGCCGTTCTCCCTCCAGCGAGGAACGGTCTATGACCTCTTTGTAAGCGGCCATCTGCTCCCGGATGTTGAGCTTGGGCATAGAGAAAACCTTGTGCTCGTCGGGAATATCCTCCCGCCCGTGGTAGTGCTCAATGAAGCTGCCGCCATTGTTCAGCACATAGCCGCCGGGGGGCGTAATGCCCATCCTCGTTGAGCCGAATATCCCGCCCGTATGCCTCGTAATCGAAATAGTTGAGCAGGTGCTCCGGCACATCAATAGCCTCCATGTCCTCTACATAGATGCGCCCCAGCGTTTCATCGTCTGTAACACCCGGATAAAACTCAAAGCAATCCAGATTTTGTGCCAGATTGATCAGCTCTTTCACGCTGCCGGTGTATTTGCCGCTGTCAATGACCGCTTCAAACTTCTCCAGATCGCTTTGATCCAGCTCGGAGATCACGCAGGCCAGATGGTTGAGCTCGTCGATGTTCTCATATTCGCCCAAGTGGTCGTAAAGCCCCAGCACATCTCCGTCAAAGTCGGTGATGAAGATCTCCTCGTACCGCACCCCGTCAATGCCGATGCGCTTTAAGAGGGTCTACACCTCCTCGGGTGTCGTGGGGAATTTCAGATATTCGCCTACCAGTTCACCTTCGTTGTACTTCCCCAAGTTGGTGACATAGGCTTCAAACAGGGCGGGCATCAGCGCCGCCCCTGTCCTTTGACGGTGAGGATGCCCTCCAGCGTTGTGGCGGTGATCCCCAGCCGCTGGGCCACGGCGATGTCGTTTTTCATGGCCTCGGTGACGGTATGGCCGCACACCACCAGCACATGGGAGCGCCGCAGCAGGTCACGGCTCATGTCGATACCGCTCTTATGCTCCTCGGGAACGGCGTCGTTGAGGAACAAGGGCAGATACAGCGTGGGGCAGATGGGCGAAAAGCCCGCCTCGTACACCGCCCGGCAGTACCGGGCCGCCTGTTCCGTGTTCTTGTAGTCCTCGCCGCACCATGCGGCGGTAATATACGCAAGGGGTCTTTTCATAAAAACCTCCGTTTCATGGTGTTCACCCCTATCCCCCCGCCCTTTCCCATTCATGGGAAAGGGGGCGGCTCTGGAGGATATGCCCCCGTCACGCCTCCGGGAATGGCACAGCCGGGGCCGCCCGTAAAGGGCAAGCCGCCGCAGGGCGGCGGTGCGACGCACCCTTGACGGACAGCGCCCGGCTATGCTGTATAATAGGCGGCGACGGGGGATAAATCCCAAGAGCTTTGAACGAGGGAACGAAAAAGACCTCGGGACAAATTGTCCCAAGGTCGGTTACTTCTCCATATCCTTTTTCTTGTCGGGCTTGCCCAGCTCCGGGGGCTGCTTCTCCTTCCACTCGTCCAGCAGGGCCAGAATGGTGTCCTTCATCTCCCGGGGCGTCTTGTCCTTGCCAAAATACTTTTCCAGTTCGGCGCTGTTGATGATCACCTTGTCAACCTCCTTTTTCTGTTCGCTCAAAATGCCGTCGATCACATCGCCGTTCAGCTTGCCCTCCTTATCCAGCTCCCGCATCTTCTGGGCTTGGGAAAGGGACGGAGAGGACGCCTGCCCCTCAATGGCAACGGCAATATACTTCTGGTGCTTGGGACGAATAAAAGAAATCTCCACGGCGGGAGTAAAAGAGAGCTGCTTCTCGTCCACCATCTTTTGCAGATCAGGGACAAGCTCGGTCAGGCGGATATACCGCTGCACCTGCTTGTAATTCATGCCGTTGCGATCCCCAACGATCTGCGTGGATCGTTTTCCTGCGTCCCGGTCATCCTCACCGGGCCGGGCTCCTTGGTGCTTGATGGCCTCTACCTGCTGTTTCAGCGCAGCGGCTTTTTCCGTGGGCAAAATTCTCTCCCGGTGCCGCAGGTTGTCGTCCGTCATGGCGAGGATAGCCTCGTCATCGGTCATGTTGCGGACGATACAGGGCATATTGACAAACCCGGCCAGTTCGCTGGCTCTCTGGCGGCGGTGTCCGGCGATAATCTCATATCCGCCGCCCTCACGGGGCCGCACCAGCGCAGGCTGATTGACTCCAGCGGCCTTGACCGACTCCACCAGCCCCTGCATTTCCGCATCGTCCCGGACGCCAAAGGGGTGATTTTTGAATGGGTGCAGCTCGGAAAGATTGAGATAGACAATCTCCTCTTTCACGCCACGGGCAGCGTCCCGAGGGGCGGGCGGCTGCTCGGCTGCAGCCGGGGCCTTCGTCATAGCGGGAGCGCCTTTCCCGGCAGGCGGTTTGCTTTGGGACATTTTGTCCCGAGGTTGCGGCTTGGCCTTGTCGGGGGCCGTCTTGTCCGCCTTGGGTGGGCGGCCCCTGCGGGGCTTGGCCGCATCCTTTGCTTTGTCCGTCTGCTTGTCTTTATCCTGGGCCACAGCCTTTTCCGGGGGCTTGCCCTTCGTTGCCCCATCCCGGGCAGCGGTAAAATCCACCACCTTTCCAGCAGGGGCGGGATCTCCCATGCCGAGGATCGTGGTCTGTTTCTCGTTCTTGCCCGGTGGCGCACCCTCCATAGACGGAGCAGGAGCGTCCTTATTTTTGGGAGCCTCCTTATCCGCCGGAGCCGGTTGCTCCGCCGCAGGGGGCGTTGCCACTTTGGACGCACCCTCTACCACGGAGGCATCCGCCTTGGCCGGAGCGGGCTGATCCTGCACCGGGGGAGCAGCTTGCTCTACCTTTCCCAGCTCGGGGGGATTGTCTATCTTCCCAGCGTCGGGAATATTCTTTTTATCGTCAGCCACCTAAAAACCTCCTTCGTTGTGAAATAGAAAAAGCCAGCCCGATGGCTGGCCTGTGGGGGAGCACCCCCTCCTTTCTCATAGAGATATATGAAAACGCCACCCATAGTCTTATTAAGGTGGCGAAATTCGGCAACATATGATATAGTATTTTAATAAAACTTTGATCGCACCTATATTAGTGAGTTAAGTCCATTAGACCCATTTGAAAGGAGCATTGACAATGCCGAGTAATAGCGCTTTCTTTGAAGTTCAGACGGAACAGTCTGCTGTAAAGGCACACATTGTATCAAGCTATTTTTCTGCATGGTCACGAGTAATCCAAAAATGGGACGGCCCTATGGCCTATATTGATTTGTTTTGCGGGCCAGGAAAATATGAAAACAGGAATCCTTCTGCTCCTCTTTTGATAATTCAGAGTACCTTGGCTAACCCATTGCTTTGTAATAAAATGTTTTTCGTCTTTAACGATAATGACCCCAGCAATATAAGTAAACTTAAGCAGTCAATTTCAGAGATAGATGTTAATTCAAAATTATGCAAGAGAATACAGTTTTACAGTGAAACAGTGGAGCAAGATTTTAGTAAACGACTCAAAATACCCTATAATATGCCTGTCCTTTCTTTCGTTGATCCTTTCGGCTATAAAGGCCTCACAATGGATTTAATCAATCGTCTAATTAGTAATAGTGGTTCGGATTGTATATTTTTCTTTAATTACAACCGCATTAACATGGCTTTGAGTAGTAACACCAAGTTTGATGAACATTTACGAAGTTTATTTGGAGAAGCACGCACAATCAAGCTTAAGCATGAGCTGGAAAATAGACCACCAGAACAAAGAGAGCCCATAGTCCTTAATTCGCTGATCGATGCCTTGCGTGAGAATAGAAGTAACTATGTGCTTCCGTTCAAGTTTTACGGTGCTGAAAAGTTACGCACAAGTCATTTTATTATTTTTGTCACTAAACATCCAGTTGCCTGTAAAATTATGAAACAAATTATGTATGCTAATAGCGCAAAAGATATGGATGGTGTTGCCACTTTTTCATTTCAAGATAGCCGAAACTTTGGTGCAGGCTTTGAGCAACTTACGATTTTCGACCGACCTATACAATCGCTCAAAGAAGAAATATTAAAAAAGTACGCTGGAAAAAAAGTAGTAGTTTCAAAAATATGCGAAGATGTTGACTGCGATTTTTCCAGTCACTTTGTTTCCAAAAACGCAAAAGAAGTTCTTAAGCAGCTTGAATTGGAAGGAAATCTTAGCGTAATTGATGGGAGAAAGCAAAAAACCCGTTGTGGAAAACTAACTATGCCAGATAAAGCAGTCATCCAATTCAAGTGAGGTAAACGATATGTCGCTATCATCTAAAATCGAATGGACTGAGGCAACTTGGAACCCTATTACTGGCTGTACCAAGTGTTCTGCCGGCTGTGAACACTGCTACGCTGCAACCCTTGCCAAAAGATTAAAAGCGATGGGGAATATCCGCTATAAAAATGGTTTCGAGGTTACCGTTCATCCAGATTTATTTTTAAGGCCATTGGAATGGAAGAAGCCTAAGATGATTTTTGTGAATTCCATGTCCGATATATTCCATGAAAAAGTAAATGACGAGGATATTCTCCACATATTTTCAGTGATGAATAAGGCAAACTGGCACACTTTTCAAGTGCTTACTAAACGGCCTGATCGTCTTGTCCAATTATCAGGGAAAATTAACTGGACACCTAACATATGGATGGGTGTAACCGTAGAAAATGCTTTAGCACTTGATAGAGTACCAAAATTAAAGTCATGTGGCGCAAAAGTCAAGTTTATCTCTGCTGAACCACTGTTAGAATCAATTAAACAAATTGATTTAGTTGGAATTGATTGGCTAATTGTTGGTGGAGAATCCGGTGCGGGTTGTCGCCCTCTAAAAAAAGAATGGGTGCTTGAGTTGAGAGACGCAGCACATAAGACAAACACCCCGTTTTTCTTCAAACAATGGGGTGGGTTTCATCACGGACAGGCGGGGTGTGAGTTAGACGGTGTGGAGTACAAAGAATATCCCGTTGTAAAAAAGGCATAAATCAACAGGGTACCTCTTGAAATAAGTGGTGCCCTGTGAATTAGTTATTCTTTTAGAAAAGAACCTCTTACTGATTGCCTACAAAACCATTGATATGACTGGATTTTTCCAAGTCCTATAATTACACTCCGACCAAAACCGCCGAAGCCTGTTGGCTTCGGCGGTTTTTTATCAGCAGGGTTCAGGGGTGCTCTCGGATTTGGGTTACGGTCCATTCGCCGGCGGCGTTCTTTTCTACCCTCCAGAGGGATGGGACTCGACTACTGCCGCAGACGATGCTGCCGTCGTGGTCGAAGGTCTGGGAGGAATAATAGACCCAGAGCCAGCCCTCGTTCTCGTTCAGGTGGGCCGACCACAGCTCAAGCGTATGCTCATTATACGCCATGTCCCCGTAGCTGTCCGTGTTCGTCGCATAGCGCGCGAGCAGGCCGTATTTTTCCTCATTCTCTGCCCGGGTATGCCGGACGTCGTTGAAAGCCTCGTCGGCCAGGCGAAGGACGGACTGCGCCTGCCGTCGGTCCGGGGCGGAGCCGATATAGAGCGCCATTGCTATTTCCTCGCCGGTGTAATAGTCGCCAAACTTTACATGACCCACTTCAAGGACACGATAGACCGGGAAATAATACAGCAACACGCAGAAAACTATGAAAATCGCGGCGATTATCGCGGCTGTCTGGTACGCCTTCCGGCGCAGCTTCCTGCGTATGCCCTTCATCGAGCTCAGCGCTTCGCCGTCCAGGGCGCGCGCCGTTACACCATCCTGCTTTTCGGTCTTCGTCTCCGCCCTCATGGCCTCCAGCTCCGAAAAGCAGCCGGGGCAGGTTTTCAGATGTTCCTCAACAAACGCCGCCGTGTCCTCGCTCACCATGTTCTCGAAATACAGTGGCAGCACGTCGCGTACATAACTGCACTCATTCTTCACTGCCTGTCTCCTCCAATCTGCGCTGTATCATCTTCCTGGCCCGGTGGTAGGTAACGCAGGCCCAGTTGTCCGTCTTGCCGTAAATTGCGCCTATTTCCCTGAACGAGAGCTCGCCGAATATGCGCCAGGAGAACACTTCCCTGTATTGTTCGGGCAGTTCGCGCAGGGCCTCCCGGATTTGACGCGCTTCCTCCCGCGCTCTGACCTTCTCCTCAACGCCGGCGCCCGGGTCGGCTATGTTCGACAGCTCCGCCCCGTCAACACTTGCGAGGCGGCTGTTCTTTTTGAGGTATGAATAATATGTGTTCCTGGCGATCTGGCAGAGCCAAACGCGCATATCACATTCGCCCCGGAATCGGTCTATGGACTTCAGGGCCTTGAAAAAAGTGTCGCTTGTGACCTCTTCCGCAATATGCTCATTGCCTGAGAGCCGGCGGACATATTGATAGACCGGTTTAAAACAGGCCCGGTATATCTCCTCAAACTCCATTACGCTACCACCTCCCTTCATGTGTAAGACTATTTGACCCCAATAATCTTACATCCTCTTGCAAAAAAGTTTCAGCGTTTTCTCACGGGCCTTATATACTTCCAGTACCTTTTGTAGTCATGGTAAAAGTAGAACGCCCGTCCCGGGCTGGTGTCAAGGACATAGCCGGATGCGGAGTAGTCGAAGTTTTTCATTGCTTTTTCGATTTTTGCCTCTACTGCGCTGTTTTCTGTTTCAAGGTCGAAGGGGCCGTGCTCAAAGACTATATAATCTCCTTCGGGGATGTCGGACAGCAGCATCTGCGGCGGGACCTCGCCGTTATAGTCGCGTGGCAAGCGAAGGCCGTAACACTCGGCCAGCGGGATGCCCCAGCTGCATATACGCCCTGAAGGGTCGTTTATATACGCCATAACTTGTCCGCTGCCAATTTCGTCCAGTTTGCCTTCGATGCCATCCAGAAGAGCGCAGACGGTATCGTGGTCCTGGCCCGGGATACTGCTCTGCTTTTGCCAGAAATCCCAGTAGCCTATACTTTCATAATTCCTGATGTGCAAGAACTTGTGGGCGGGTATTCGTACAAAATATGCTTTCACGTCCTCCGGCATCTCCCGTGAGGCTGTCACGGTCTCGGTAAGATAGCAGTCAAAGGGTTTTATCACGGTATGCAGCGCTAGCGGGACTGGGTTTTGACGGTACTCGCTCGGTGTTATGCCGTAGGCCTCCTTGAAAGCGCGGGTGAACGCCTCGTGTGACGAGAAGCCGTTGTCGAGGGCGATATCCAGGAGGCTGTCGCCGCTGTCTCGCACCCGCTTTGCAGCCAGCGCCAGTTTGCGGTATCGGAGATAGTCGCGCAGCTGGATTCCGGACAGCTCCCTGAATTTTCGGGAAAAGTGGTATTCCGAGTATCCGAACTCCTGCGCAAGGGCGCTGAGCGTCAGCGCCTCGCTGTTTTTACTCCTGATACAGGCGTCGATTTTGTCTATGATGAGTTGGATATTATGCTGCCATTCGTTGTTCATTTCTTACCCTCCGGACTTTTTAGAGTAATTATAGCCCGTACAATAACTTTTTGGCTTGATAACGCTTGCGCTTATGCCCAGACTGCGGTATATAATCTCCATATTACTTAATGAGGAGTTGAGCTGAATGGAGAAGATATGGGACGAGCTCTATGTGGCGGCGAAACAGGTGCTGCGGCCGAGGAGGATATCGGACAGGATGGAGGCCGGCGGGGTGGCTGCCGCCGTTGAGGCTGGCTCCGGCAGGGTCTATGTTGGGGTCTGCGTTGACGCGGCCTGCTCGCTAGGGGTCTGCGCGGAGAGGAACGCCATCTTCAACATGATAACCTGCGGCGAGAGCGTGCTCCGGCGCGTCGTTGCTGTAGACTGGGACGGGCGCGCGCTGCCCCCCTGCGGGGCCTGCAGGGAGCTCATGGCCGAGCTGATGCCGGAGACTTACAAGTCCGTCGAGATAATGCTCGACTACGAGGCCGCGCGGGTCGTTACGCTCGGAGATCTCACTCCGGAGTGGTGGTTCTGAGCGCAGTTAGTGGCAGCGGCGCTTTTGCAGCTTTTTCTGCTGCTTGAGCGCGCAGCTGTGCAGTATCCCAGGAATGCCAAATCGGCGACATCGGATTCGGCTTAATTTGCAATAATGGCTATAAGTATATTAGTATATGTCATAGTATTCGTCTATGGGTGAAGCTGGCCTTTTTCGCTCCCAGGCGCGGCTTTTGAAATAGATCGTGCCCACTAAGGCTGGGAGGACGGGGGAAATGGCCTGAGCCAGGTAGAGGCCGGGCAGGCCGAGCCCCATGGGCCAGCGGGCCGACGAACAGGATGTCCAGAGCTATGTTTATCACAGCGGCGGCGGCTACGATATACAGGGGCGTGACAGAGTCTCCCAGGCCCTTGAGGGCTGAGCACACGGCGTTGTATCCGAATACGAACACAGTTCCCCAGCAGATCGCCTTCATATACTCGCAGGCGTCATCGTAAGCGTCCGCCGGGACATACAGCGCACGAAATACCGGCTCGCAGGCGGCAAGGCCAGCAAACGTCACCAGGACGGAGGCAGACAAAGACGCAAATAGGAGCATGGACACGCAGTCGCGTTGGCCCTGCGCGTCGCCCGCGCCTTTGAACTGGGCCGCCAGCACCGCGCCGCCCATCGTGAGGCCCAGGCCGAGGGAGTTTATGATGTAGCAGAGCATCGAGGCGTTGCTGATGGCCGCCAGGCCTGTCTCCCCCACTATCCTGCCAACTACCAGCATGTCCACAGCGTTGTAGAGGGCTTGCAGGAGATTCCCCAGGAAAAGCGGCAGGGCGAAGGCGGCAAGTTTTTTTGGCACGCTGCCGGTAAGCAGGCTGCTATCTGATTTCATTTCGATCAACTCCATAAAAAAACAGCCGCAGACAAACATTGTCTGCGGCTGAAAATATCTGTGATATCGCGTTTTTGCTGAAACACGGGCGCGCAAACTCAAGGCGGCGCTTTGCCGCCCGGGCCCGTGTATCTCAGCTCAACGCTCCGTAAAAGGCTCCGCACAATGTTTCGTGGTATAAACTTGTGTGGAGCCGGCGACAATCGCAAATTTTCCGTAAAGCACTGTGCTCACCTCGTTTCGTTTCACAGTATATCGCATGAGCTCCCCGGTGTCAAACCGGCGGGAGCTCATTTCACCAGAAGCAGTCCGGGCCGTTGCCATCGGAGTTCAGGATGCTCAGGTCGTCGCGGATGCAGACTACGACGTCGGGTTTATAGCGCTCGATGTACTCCGAGAGGCTCGCGCCGTCAAAGTAGCGGTAGTCGAGGTAGCGCGCCTCGTCAAAGCTGGCCCAGAGCAGGGTCTCCATGGCGTTCGAGTAGCTGTCGCCCCAGAGCAGGAGGCTCGGGAGCTCGGGGCGGTCCGTGTCGATGACCGTCTCCCCCACGTCGCCGCCCATGTAGACGCCGTAGGCCGCAAGCTCGCCATCGGCGGGTATATCAAACAGCTCCGCCGCGACGCTCTCGCCGTTGTCCGTGCGTGTAAAAGGGATGCTCTCATTGAGGTGCGGGAGGACGAGGCGCTCCTGCGTACCGTACAGCCCGAAGAGCTTGCGGTCCAGGGAGCCAAGGACGGGGTTTTCCAGCGTTTCGAGCGTGAGATCCGCCTCAGAATACACGCGCAGGCCGAGGCCCGTGGCACTGTTCACCGCATCCATCAGCGCCGTGTACGCTGAGAGCATGCCGCGGCAGCTGTAGTGGTGGTCGGTGTTCAGGTAGTAGTCTCGCGGGCTGCCCTCGGCGGCGTAGACCTCGCCAGCGTCGATGAGCCGAAGGCCGGCGGAGGCCATGGCGCCGGTAAAGGCGGCGGACATGGCGTCAAGCGTTTCGGCGTGGTTATCCATGTTTTCCGGGTACTCGTCCCGGAAATAGGAGCTCTGCTCCGGGATGCAGAGGTAAAACAGCTCGCCGCCGTTCGCCTCCACCACCTCCTCCAGCCGCGCGAGCTCCCCCGCCGCTTCCGCGGCCTCAGTGGTGAAATCCTGCGCGCCGTAGTAGCTGTAGCCGTGGAAGGGCAGCAGCAGGTCCTCCCCCACCACTATGTCGTTCACGACCGGTCTTTGCAGCAGCAAATCCAGAAAGGTCTGGGCTTTTATGAGGCGCGTGCGGGCTATGTACTGGTCGCTGAGGTATTCATCCAGGTTCGTCATATAGGCGCCGTCCCAGAGAGATGCGAAATCAGCCTTGGGCAGGGGCGCGGCGCTGCGGTTTTCGTAGAAAAGCGAGTCGTATGAGGAAAAAACCGCGCGATAGAGCGTCCCGGCGAAGGACACGGCCAGGGCGAGGGCGAGTATGGCCAGGAAACCGGCCTTGATGCGTTTTTCCATGCTCCTCCCCCTCCTTAAAACCTGAAATAGATGAACGGGTTGAAGCCCGAGGCCAGCAGCGAGCTCACGGCCAGGCCAAAGACGACGAGCGCCAGGGCGTAGCGCCACAGGCCCAGCCGCTTTTTGAGCTCCGGATACACCGGCGCGGCGAGCACGCAGCCCAGCAGCAGCTCCGGCCAGATCTCCGCGAGCCAATAGCCCGCCTCGTCCGACCACAGCGGCCCGGAAAACAGTGCGCCGAAATAGCCGAGCGCCTCTCCCGGCCCGGCGGCCCGGAACCAGACCCAGCCCATCAGCACTACAAACATGGTCAGTACATGGCGTACCGCCTTGGGCAGGTGCTCGAATGCCCCGTGCCAGACGTAGCGCTCGCAGATGAGGAACAGCGCGTACCAGAGGCCCCATATGAGGAAGTTCCAGTCCGCCCCGTGCCAGAGGCCGGTGCAGGCCCAGACTATGAGGAGGTTCAGGATGTTCCGCGCCGTCGAGCGGCGGCTGCCGCCCAGGGGTATGTACAGGTAGTCCCGGAACCAGCCCGAGAGCGTCATGTGCCAGCGACGCCAGAACTCGGTGACTGAGGCGGAGATGTAGGGGTAGTTGAAGTTCTCGGGCAGGCGGAAGCCGAAAAGCTTGCCGAGCCCAATGGCCATATCGGAATATCCGGAGAAGTCATAATAGATGTGCAGAGCGTAGGCGATGATGCCCAGCCATGCAAGGGCAGTTGAAAGCTCGCCCTCAGGGCAGGCGAAAGCGCTGTCAGCCAGCTCAGCCAGGGCATTCGAGAGCACGCATTTCTTGCCCAGGCCGAAGATGAAGCGCGCCGCGCCCTCGGCGGCGTCGTCCAGGCTCTCGCGCCGGGCGTTCATATCTTCCGCCACATCCGTGTAGCGGACGATGGGGCCGGCTATGAGCTGGGGGAAGAAGGATATATACAGCGCCACCTGAGCTATGGAGCGGTTCGGCGGAGTGTCGCCGCGGTAGACGTCGATGACGTAGCTCAGGCCCTGGAAGGTGAAGAAGGAGATGCCGATGGGCAGGGTTATTTCCGGCAGGGGCAGGCCGAATATCTCGGCGGCGAAGCCCGCGTATTTGAACCAGAACAGCAGACCCAGGTGCAGCGCGACGGCAGCGGCCAGCAGCGCCTTCGGCCTGCGGCAGCGCGGCAGCAGCAGCGCCGAGCCCCAGTCCAGCAGCACGGAAAAAAGCAGCAACGGCAGTGCCCTCAGCCCCGCGCAGGCATAGAAAAACAGGCTGAACGCGAGCAGCACAAAATTCCGGCCGCCGCGAAAGCGCCCGGGCAGTATGAAATACAGCGCGATAACGGCGGTTAGAAAGAAAAAGACAAAGCTGACACTGCTGAATACCAAGCTGTGACCTCCGATGTGCGAAATGTGTCTGACGCGCGAGAAAATACTTGAACTTTGTTATTATATTTAAGCCCAAAGGCAAAGTCAAGCCGTCTGCTTCCCCGCCGCTTTTGGAGCGCACGGCTGGCGGGAGCATCTGGATCGACCGATTCCACCAAATGTCATTTGTTCGCCGCCGGAGGACGTGCGGTTAGTCGCGTGCAACGCAGCATTAGCTACAACAACCAATTCTCACAGGTTCGTCACATTTGTGAGATTTATTGATATCAGGTTCAATTTCCTGTAACATAGCGAGTGGCCCGCGATTACCATTGATTTCCGTTCCGCTCTCGCGGCGCGGCAGCGCGGGCGCGACACATGGCTCAGAGGAGGTCTGCTTATGACTAGGAAATTGTTTTCTGTTTTAATTGCGATATGCATCGTAATCGGCATTTTGCCATGTACTGCTATTGCTGTAGACGCTGAGGCGACATACACCACTTCCGACGACACTGCGGAAGGCAGCTTTCTGGATGCGATAGCGAACGTCGCGGACGGCGGGACGATCACGCTGCTCAAGAATATCGAGTTATATAAAAGTGATACTTTGCCCATAAGCAAGAGCTTCACCCTGCTTGGCGGTGGGTATGAGATAAACCTCACCAACTGCACTTTGACACTCGCAGGAAAGACGGAGTTAAGGCTAGGTGCAGAAGGCTATGAACGCACCTTAAAGCTGTACTCAACTGATGACACCAGAGCAATTCTGAGCTTGTCTGACAGCGCCAAGCTGCACATGTATGACGGCGTCACGCTCGGGCCGTCCACAGCGGCGGGTACAGTCGGCGGCATCCACCTTATGAATGACGCAGAATTCCACATGCACGGCGGGCTTATTACTGATTGCATAAGCCTATTTGCCATTTCTGGAGCGGTGACGCTAAGCGACAACAGCGAGTTTTACATGAGAGGCGGGAAAATACAAAATTGTTCAGGTATGGAGGGTGGAGCCATTTGTATGCACCCAAGCTACCCGATAGGCGGCCACTATTCTACCGGCACGCCCACTTTTGAGATGACAGGCGGCACGATAAGCAACTGCCACGACAACTATTACGGCGGCGGGGCGATTTACTCCAACGCACGTTACAAAGGACTGAATATCAACATCACAGGGGGGAGGATAGAAAATTGCAGCGCCGACAACACCAGCAGCGGTTACGGCGGTGCAATTTCTCTCTGGAGCAACAATGTGTTTCAAACAAGCGTATCCATTTCTGGCGTCACATTTTACAACAACAGCGCCGTTTTGTATGGCGGTGCGATGCTTCTGAATCTGCCAAGCCAGGTTGACGTTGAGCTGTCCAACGTGAGCTTTGAGAGCAACAGCGCGCCAAACGGCGGCGCTATCCTCGTTAACTCCGGCACTCTCAAGTTTTCCGGTTCAAACACCTTCACCGGCAACAAAGCCACGAACGGCGGAGGCGGCGCGGTATACTTGAACAATGGTGAGGCAGAGTTCAGCGGCACGACCTTCTCCGGCAACTCCGCGACCAGCAGCGGCGGCGCGATATACAGGACCTCCAGCGCCAAGCTTTCCTTCTCCGGCAGCAACACCGTAACAAGCAACAGCGCCGCGTCCGGCGGCGGACTGGCAGTAAGCAACAGCGGCTTTTTTAAGCCCAACAACGTTTCGATTTACGACAACTCGGCAAGCGTACAGGGCGACGATATATATGTCACAGGCTCCGGCTCGTTCTTCGCACCGGATGCACCGGTGGACGCTCAGCTCAGCTGTGGGCATGCGGTTGACGGCTGGTACTATGACGCCGCAAGTGCTCGCTGGGGAACGGATGACTGCGGCGCAGCGGGCGGAACGGTCAGCAAAATTGACATTGATATGCCTATATTTGCTACCGCCGCTATCAAGGCGGCGCATGGGGAGGTCAGGCAGCACACGGTCACGGTCGAGGTCGAGGGCAAGGGTACGGTAACGTCAGACAGCGGCGAGTTCACCGTGAACGAGGGAGAGGACCTGACGCTCAGCTTTGCACCGGCCGAGGGCTATTACTTAAAGGACGTCCTGCTCGACGGCGTGAGCGTCGTAGACGGCGCCAGTCTGACGCTTGAAGACATAAGGGCCGCTCACACCGTCCGCGTCGTGTTCGCCAAGCTGATGTATGAGCTCAGCTATTTCACCTACGGCGGTACCGAATACGAAACGGAGCTGCACAGCGCCGGTACGGTGGTGGAGCTCGACAAGGTCCCCGTCCGCAGCGGATACAGGTTTACCGGATGGTTCGCGGATGAGGCGCTCACGCTGCCCATAACCAGCGTGACCATGGACGACCACAAGTCTGTCCACGCCGGCTGGGAGCGCGTCATCACGCCTGTGCCTCCCACGCCCTCAACTCCGGATGAGCCCGAGGTCTACAGGCCGAACGGCCTCGTTCTGGATGAGCATTTCGCCTACCTCATCGGCAACGACGATGGGCTTATCCGGCCGGAGGCAAACATCACCCGCGCTGAGGTCGCGACCATCTTCTTCCGCCTGCTGACGGACGAGACGCGCGAGAGCTTTTGGTCAGACACGAACAGCTACACCGACGTAGCCGCCGGGAGCTGGTACAACAACGCCGTTTCCACGCTCAGCGCAATGGGCGTCCTCGGCGGCTATGAGGACGGCTCCTTCCGTCCCAACGCCAGCATCACCAGGGCCGAATTTGCAAAAATCGCCGTCAGCTTCTTCGAGCTGGAGGGGCTGGACTGCGAGAACCCCTTCCTTGACGTCGCGCCCGGGGCCTGGTATGCGGAAAGCGTCGCGGCCGCGGCTGAGATCGGCCTCATCGAGGGCTATGAGGGCGGGCTTTTCCGCCCGGATGCACCCATCACCCGCGCCGAGGCCTGCACCATTGTGAACAGGACTCTCGGGCGCGCTCCGCACGCGGCCGGGCTGCTGCCGGAAAGCGAGATGAACCTCTGGCCGGACAACATGGACGCCTCCGCCTGGTACTACGCGCAGATACAGGAGGCCACTAACAGCCACGACTTCGTTTGGGCCGGCGAGTTTGAGCAGTGGACGCAAAAACTCCCCGAGCGCGACTGGGACGCCCTTCAGCGCTGATAAATCAAACAGAAAGCGCCGCCGTTTTCACGGCGGCGCTTTTTTGCGCTCTTCTTAATTCGCCTGCGGGTTCAGGAACACGGCGGCTCGAAAAACGCCGTCCTGCCAGTTGAAATCTGCCTTGCCGCGGTATTGGAGGGCTATCTGGCGTATAGAGCTTGTGCCTATGCCCTCGCCCCGGTGCTTGGTGGAGAGCAGGCTGCCGTCGGGGGCAGCCTTGGGCGGGTGCGGGGAGCTGTTGTCTACGGCTATGGTCATAGCGCTGCTGCCCGTCAGGCGCGCGGCGGCGCGGACGAAGCCCCCCTCCTGCCCCGCGCAGGCCTCCAGCGCGTTTTCAAGCAGGTTTCCCAGCACGACGCAGAGGTCGGGCTCTGGTACGGCGAGGCCCTCGGGCAGGTCGAAGCTGAACTCAAACTCTGTACCCTGGGCGCGCAGCCTTCCAGCATAGTGGTTAAGCAGCATATTGACGGAATAGTTGCGGCACCAGGTACAGAAGCCGTCGCCCGGGCCGCTGTCCGCGTTCGCGTTCAGATACTCGCGCAGGCGTGCCTCGTTGCCGCTATCCAGGTAGCTGCGGATGATATTCCGGTGCTGCCTCAGGTCGTGGCTCGCGCGGCGGGTCTCTTCCATATGCTCCTGCAGCTGTGCATACTGCGCGCGCTGAAGATTCAGTATGTTATCCATCTGCCGCGCCTGCTCCTCCAGGGCGGCACGCTTTTTCAGCCCGTCCAGCGAGCGCATCAGCACATAGCAGACTACCATAATGCTGAACATCAGGCTCAGCCTCGCAATGAGCGCCGTCCAGCTGGTCACGCTGTCGGCATCAAAGGCGTTGGTGAAAATGAGTACGACCAAGCTGGCGAGTGCAGGCAGCAGCCATATCACCCGCCAAATATCCGGCGAGTCGGCATCTTCAACCGCGCGGGCGGTGCTCCTGAAATACCGCATGGACCACGGCATCGTCACAAGATACACGGCCGCGCACATCAGGCTGCATTGCCAGGACATTGCCCCCTCTGAAAACAGCCTTGCAGCCGCAAACGAGGCTATCCCTCTGGCTATTATCAGATAATCGACCACAAGTACATAGGTGAAAACCAGCTTGAACGGATTTGTGCGCACCATTATAATATACACGCTTGCAGAGAGCGCCGAGAATACCAGTTCAAACATCCTGACGCTATATCCTGCCTCCGCCGCCAATTTCACCACCGGTATCTTTATAACCAGCAGCAGGCATACCAGCAGAATGGCGAGCTTCTTGGAGCGCCATTTGAAATCCCAGTACTGATAAAAAGCCAGAATATTGCTCGGCAGCCAGGAGCACGCGGTATACAAAAGCAGTTCCATCAAAGCTCGCTCCTGACCCTGGCGATGCTCCGCTCGGCGTAGGCCTGCTCCAGCGACGGGCGTCGCCTACGGCTGACGGGCAGCCGGCCCCCGTTTTCCATCACAACCACCTGGGCTTCCAGCGTGCCGACGGCATCCAGATTTATTACTATGCCGCGGTGGCACTCGTAAAAGCGCCCGTCCTTCGGGAGCATGGGTTTCAGTTCCTCCACAGTCATGCGCAGCAAAAACTCGCCCGCACGCGTGAGCAGGCGCATCCTGTGGTTCAGGACTTCGGCGTAGAGCACCTCGTCCGCCAGGACACGCACGCTGGCGGCGGTGGCGCTGAGGTCTATGTACTCCTCCAGGCGGAGCCTGCGGAGAAGGCGGTCCACGAGCCGCTCAAAGCGCCTCTGTCCACTCTCCCCCGCCCCCTTCACGAGGAAGCCCGCGGCTTCGACCTCGTAGCCCTCCAGCGCATAGCCCGCCTCCGTGGTGACGAAAACAAGCAGGGCCTCAGAGCCCAAGGCGCGCAGGCGACGCGCCGTCTCCAGACCGTCAATCCCGTCCATCACTATGTCGAGAAAACTATATCAAAGCCGCCTGATGCGGCAGCCTCCAGCAGCTCCTCGCCGCTGCGAAAGCCCGACACCTCAATGGTCAGCTCATGCTGCGCCGCGTAGGTATCCAGGGCCGCGCCGAGCCGCTCAAGGTCTGCCGGAAGGTCGTCTACTGCCGCTATATTTATAGTATCCTGCACAATAAACGCCCTCCATTCCACTATATTTTGTGTACACAGCACCGCTTGCGCCAAAAATTCGCCGCTTGCGTCAGGGACCTTGAAGTTATTATAAATACTGTGTAAATTGATTCGAGAACACCAGATCATCCACAGCTTGGACGGTCTGGGATTTTTATGTCGGGCACGACTTTTCGCTTTGCTTTATTTCTGTATTATAGCACGGCGGTTTCCCCTTTCAAAGTTTTTTACCTAAAAATGAAATTGCCAGGCTCGGCATCTACTTTTAATTCGGGGTGACAAGATGAAAAACGAACGCATCAACTATACGCAGGTGGTATGGGAAATAACCCGCCTGCTCCAGGACGCGGAGTCGCTTGAAGAGGCGCTTCGAACAAGCCTCGGCGAGGTTGTCAAGGCCGTCGGAGCTGAGGCGGGGACCATATGGTTCTACAATTCAAAGGGCGACAAGCGCATTTACCCCTCCTTCACCATTGGCGGCGCCGACCTCACCGGAATGAGCCTCGCCGAGGGCGAGGGCATCGCGGGCCAGGTCGTCAAAGAGGGCAAGACCACCGTCGTCAAGGACTGCCAGAGCGATGCCCGCTGGGCCGGACGCTTTGATGAGAGCACCGGTTTTGTCACAAAGAGCATGGTCTGCGTGCCGCTCATCAATAAATATGAGGTCATCGGCTGCATCCAGATAATTAACAAGAAGGACGGCTCGCTCTACAACGACGCGGACGTGGACCTCTGCGAGAATCTGGCCATGCTCACGGCCATCGCCATCGACGACAAGGGCCTGAACCTCGGCTTTGCGGAGGAAAAGAAGTCCATCATCTCTCTGCGCGGCGTCACCAAGGTCTTCGGCCAGGGCGACACGCAGATCCAGATCCTCAAGGGCGTGAACCTCGACGTGCGCGAAGGCGAATTCCTCGTTATCCTCGGCGAGTCGGGCTGCGGCAAGAGCACTATGCTCAACATAATAGGCGGTATGGATAAGCTCACCGGCGGCAGCTTCCTCTTTGACGGCGTGGACTACTCCAATGCCGATGAAAAAACGCTCACCATGTACCGCCGCCACTCCGTAGGCTTCATCTTCCAGGCCTACAACCTCATGCCCACGCTGACGGCCAAGGAAAATCTCGAATTCATAGGCGAGCTCTGCGAAGACCCCATGGACGCTGAAGATGCGCTTGAGCGCGTCGGGCTGCTGGGCAGGAAGGACAATTATCCATCCCAAATGTCCGGCGGTCAGCAGCAGCGCGTATCCATCGCCCGCGCGCTCATGAAAAAGCCCCGGCTCATCCTCGCCGACGAGCCCACCGCCGCGCTCGACTACGAGACCAGCATAGAGGTCCTCACCGTTCTTGAGGATGTCATCAAGGCCGGCACCACGATGCTCATGGTCACGCACAACGAGGAGATAGCCAAGATGGCAAACCGCGTCATCCGCATGAAGGGCGGCGTCGTGGCTGAGGTCATCGTGAACAGGCATCCCGCCGCCGCGAAGGAGTTGGTCTGGTGATGAAAGCCACAGGTCTTAAGCATCTGCTGCGCAGCATACGCAAGAGCGGAGTCTACTTTCTCGCCGTTGCGGTCATTGCGGGCGTCAGCATTGCGATTTTTCAGGGTTTCCAGTCCTCGGCGCACGCCATCCTCCGCCGGGCTGACGCATATTTCGTTGAAAACCGGCTTGAATCCCTGGAGATAAGCTGCGCAAACGGCATAACCGACGAGGACATAGAGGCCATCTCCGCCTGGGACGGCGTGCGCTCCGCTGAGGGCGGCTACACTGACGCGGCACAGCTGGAGCTCGACGGCGAGCGCGTGCTGGTACAGGTCCGTTCCCTGCTTGAGAGCATGAATGACGCCGTCATCGTCGAGGGCGAGCTGCCCACGGCAGCTGATGAGGCCGCCATCGAAGAGCTGCTCGCCTCCGAGAAGGGCATCTCCGTCGGTGACACCATAACTTTGCAGAACGACGGCTGCCTGCTCGGCACGCAGTTCACCGTAACGGGCATAATCAACCTGCCTGTCTACTGCTGCTCCGGTCTTGAGGACACTCGCGGCTCCGGAGTTGCGGGTCTGGGCTCGAACGAATACTTTATAGCATTTGACAAGTCCGCCTTTGACAGCGACAACTACAGCGGCTGCTACACCACCGCTTACATAGACAGCAGCCGCTTCGACGGGATCTACTACTTCTCCGACGAGTACGAGACTGCCGAGGACGAGTACATAGCTGCGCTTGAGCCGCTTGCAGCGGAGAGGGCGGAGCTGAGGTATGAGTCTCTCAGCGTCGAGGTCCAGGACGCGCTGGACGAGGCGCAGGCCGAAATCGACGACGCGAAGGCAGAGATAGCCGACGGCGAGCAGGAGCTGGCTGACGGCAGGGCCGAGCTGGAGGAAAATCGTCAAAAACTTGAGGACGCGCGCGCTGAGATAGCAGACGGCGAGGCAGAAATTGCTGATGCTGAGGCGGAGATCGCCAATGGACAGAAGGAGCTGGACGATGCAAAGGCTGAGTTCGACGCCAAGGAAGCCGAACTTGCGGACGCGAAGGCCGAACTCGACGCCCAGCTCACGGGCCTCGGCCTGAGCACCGACCTCGACGAAGCCCTGGCAGCTCTGGCCGCGCTGGGCGACGCCGGCGCGCCGCTCAAAGAGGCCATAGCCCAGTATCAGGCCTCCGAGCAGCAGCTTGAAGCTGCCAGGTCCGAGATAAACGCCTCCGAGGCCAAGCTCGACTCCTCCCGCAGCGAGCTGGCCAGCGCAAAGCGCGAGCTTGAGGACGCCCGCGCCGAACTCGCGGACGGCGAACAGGAGCTGGCCGACGCCGAACAGGAGATAGCTGACGGCGAGGCCGAGTTGGAGGAGGCCAAGGCCAAGCTGGCCGACGGCGAGGCCGAATTTGCCGACGCGCAGGACGAGGCCGACGAGCTTCAGCAGCGCGGCTGGATCATCTCAGGCCGCAACGAGGTCGGCGATGTGCGCGGCGTAGAGACTATAGTCAAGGCCATTTTCGGCCTCAGCTACGCCATGTCCGCCGTCTTCCTCATAGTCTCCGTGCTGGTCTGCTTTGCCGCCATAACCAGGGTCATACGCGAGCAGCGCGTGCTCATCGGCGCGCAGAAGGCCCTCGGTTTTACTGCCGGCGAGCTTTTCAAGCATTACACCATGTATAACCTCGTCTGCGCCATCCTCGGCGTACTGGTGGGTTGGCTTTTGAGCGTCGTCATAGTCGAATTCATGTCGCTGCACATCTTTATGCCTAAGTTCACCTTTCAGGACACTCCCATCGTATTTGTCTGGAGCACGGCTATAATCTCCGGCGTCATCTGCATCGCCGTTTTCCTGGCGGCTACCTTCTTCACCTGCTCCAGGCTCGTGAAGGAACCCGCCACCGAGCTGCTGCGCGGCGAGGTGCCGTCAAAGGGCGGGCGGATGTTTTTTGACGGCTGGGGCGTCTATAAGAAGCTCAGCCTCTACTCCCGCTCGATCGTGAAAAACGTCTTTAACGACAAGGGCCGCATGCTCACCACGGTAATGGGCATCATGGGCTGCACGGCGCTGCTCGTCGCCTGCTTCTCCATCAAGCTCGGCATCAAGAACGCCTCCGTCGAGCAGTTCGGCACCTATTCCCTCTATGACTACCGGCTCTCAGTAGACACCGAGGCGGGTCCTGCGGACGATTTCGCCGCGCTGCTGGATGAAAACGGCGTGGAGAACCTGCTCATTCAGGACAAACTGAAAAACTTCCGAGGAGAGGGCCAGGACTGGAACAACGCCCACGTGCTCGCAGTTTCCGACGCCGAGGCGTTCAGGAGCTTCATGTACCTCAAAAACATCGATGGCGGCGAGGAGCTTACCGTGCCCGAGGAGGGCGTGCTCATATCCCGCAAGGCCTCTGAAGAGCTGGGCCTGAAGCCCGGCGACTATCTCGGCATCATGGACGAGAACGGCAGCGAGCACGGCTTTGAGGTCGCCGCCGTAGTCGAGAGCTATCTGCCCTACCACACAGTCATAATGAGCAGCAGCTGCTATGAGTCGGTCATGGGCGAAGCGCCGGACGAAAGTGTGTTCCTGATAAAGGGCGAAGTGGACTCCGTCAGGACCGCGGCCCAGGGCATGGCGGGCTTCATCGAGCTTGCAGACAACAGCCGTTTTGTCCGCAGCGGCAGCGAGCTTGACCTCGCCATCTACGTCTGCGTCGGGCTTGCCGCGGCGCTCTCCGTGCTGGTGCTGCTCAACCAGATAACCATGCACATCGACCACAAGGCCAGGGAGCTGGCGGTCATGCGCGTGAACGGCTACACTCTGGCTCAGACCAGGGCATACGTCTCGCGCGACAATGTTGTGCTGACTGTCCTGGCCCTGCTCCTGGGCTGTCTGGCGGGCATAGGCCTTGCCTACATCGACATCTGCATGGTCGAAGCGGGGGCCGAGCACTATGTGCGCAGTCCGAACCTGCTTGCCTGCCTCGAATCCTGCGCCATCGTCGGCGTCTTCGCAGTCATCGTAAACATCATCGCCCTGCGCCGCATCGCGCATCTGAACCTCACAAACGTAAGCTCGAACTGAGGGGACCTTTATGGAGAACGACATCCGCGTAAAACTCATGGGCGTGCGCGGCACCATGCCTGTACACGGCCCCGACTGCCGCGTTTTCGGTGGCGCTACCAGCTGCGTATTCGTCAGCATGGGCGGGCAGGCCATCATTCTGGACGCGGGGACAGGGCTTTCCGGGCCGGGCTTCGACAGCTTTTTCGGCGCCGAGCACTTCACGCTGCTGCTCACGCACTCGCACGTGGACCACATCATGGGCTTTCCGCCCTTCCCCGCCCTCTTTGACGGGCGGCGCTCGGGTGAGGTCTATCTGAAGACCCGCGGGGGCCTGGACGCGCGCGCGCAGCTCGAAAAACTGATGGCCCCTCCGCTCTGGCCCATTAAGACCTCCGCCGTCAAGGCGGACGTGGCCTTCCGCGACGTGCCGGAGAGCTTCTCGCTGGGCGACGTGCGGGTGGACACGATGGAGATTGGGCATCCCGGCGGCTGCACGGCTTACAGGCTGAGTTTCGGCGGGCGCTCGCTGGTTTATGCCACGGACTATGAGCCGGAGTGCGACGCGCCTGAGCGTTTTCTGAATTTCGCCCGCGGCTGCTCGCTGCTGCTGCTCGACGCGCAGTACACGCCCGCGGAATACGCGAACACCATGGGCTTCGGCCACTCTACGACCGAGCGCAGCCTCAGGATTGCCCGAGGCTGCGCCGCCAAAACTACGCTGCTGGTCCACCACGACCCAAAACGGACGGACGCGCAGCTGCTGGCCCTTGAAGCGGAGCTCGGGACCGCCCAGGACATACGTTTCGGGCGCGAGGGTGAGGAGGTTATATTTTAATGAACAAGAAAGCAGCCATTCCGATAGGCATCAAAATCGAGGCAATGCTGGCGCTCATGCTGGCTTTCGCACTCATGGTCTGCCTCTGGGCCCCTGTGCTCGCGGAGCAGAGCGCCGAGGCCAAGGACATGCGCCTTGAAGCTACGGAGGGTACCGTTACGCTCAAAAACAGCAGCGGCAAGAGCCTATCTGTCCGCGAGGGCATGAAGCTCTACAGCGGCTACACCCTCAAGACCTCCGCGAAGAGCTATGCCTATGTGACGCTGGACAGCTCCAAGGTCGTGAAGCTCGACGCGAACAGCGAGGTCGAGGTGCGCAAGGACGGCTCCAAGCTCGAACTGCTGGTCAGCGCGGGCGAGCTTTTCTTCAACGTCACGAGTCCGCTCGCGGACGATGAGACAATGAACATACGCACCTCCACGATGGTTACCGGCATACGCGGCACCTCGGGCTATGTCTCGTCGGGCGCTGACGGCGTCTCCTCCATCAGCGTGCTGGATGGCAGTGTCACCGCCATTGTCATCGGCGGTACGGCCTCGGCGCAGGTCTCCGCGGGCACGAGTGGCAGCGTCGTCGGCGGCGTAAGCGCCATTGTGTCCGACACGCTCACTGAGAGCGGCATCCCCGGCTTCGTGGCGGTCGAGATAGCAAATGATGAAAGCCTCCAGCAGCGCATCGAGTCGGACACTGGGATGGACGTCAGCGAGATCGTCTCCGGCGCGGACGCCAAGCTCGCTTCAGACGAGCAGCAGGCCGCTCAGGGCGAGACCGGCGACGGCACGGGCAGCGTTATCCCAATGCCCGACAACGGCGGCTATATACCCACCGTGCCTCCGCTCCCCAGCGTCGTTCCGACAATAGTCCCGACGGCGGAACCGACTACGGAGCCGACAGAGGAGCCGACGGAAGAGCCGACGGAAGAGCCGACGGAGGAACCTACGGAGGAGCCCACGGAGGAACCTACGGAGGAACCTACGGAGGAGCCGACGGAGGAGCCGACGCCCAGCGACAGCACGGGCGTGTATTATAATGACAACACGATTAGCGCCGATGTGATGAACACTATTGTCCAGAACGGCAGCCTTACCTTAAATAATAACGCTAAATTGACCATAACCGGAAACGTTAATATAAGCTACAGCTCTTTCTCCTTTAACGGCGAGGGCACTGTTGCGGCCGGTGATGGTGCCACGATTACGATAAGCCGCGATGTTTATATCTCTGGCAATATCACGTTTGAGGGCAACTTTGTAGTTTCGGGCCAATACGGCAAAATTTATTTTAGCAGCGGCGGCAGCCTCACGAACAACGGCACCATAACATTGGTAAACGGTGGTACTGTAAACGGCACCGTTAGCGGCAACCAGCCTGTAACGACATAAGCGGGGTACGCGATGCTCAAAAAACGCTTTACCAAGGCGCTGGTCGCGCTCGGGTGCGCGCTGGTTTTCACGCTGGCGGCGCTGCTGGGGGTGTTTTATCACCCGGACCAGATGCTGGCCGACGGGCTGTACCAGTCGCCCAAGGCGCTGGACGGCAACATCTTCGTCGTCGGCATAGACGACAGGGCCATAGACGACATCGGCCCCTATCAGACCTGGGGCCGGGATGTCATCGCCATGGCCATCGAGGCCCTGAACGCCGACCCTGAGAACCGCCCCGCCGCCATCGGCATCGACGTGCTCTACATAGGCGAGACGGAGCCGGAGCTCGACGCCTGGCTCGCAGAGGCCGCCGGGGAGTGCGGCAACGTCGTCGTTGCCTCCGTCGCCAACTTCGGCACTGAGCTCGTAACAGAGGATACGGGCAACTTCTACCTGGAGGACTACTCCATCCTCTCCTACGAGGAGCCTTACGAGGCCCTGCGCGCCGTCACCAGTCAGGGCCACATAAACGCCATGTACGACGAGGACGGCATACTCCGCCACGGCATCCTCCAGATAGACCTGCCCGACGGGCGCAGCATCCCCTCCTTCGCCTACGCGCTCTACCAGAAATACGCCGAGGCCAACGGCCTGCCATCGGAGCTCGACATCCCCACCGACGCGCTGCACCGCTTCTACGTCGATTTCTCAGCCCTGCCAGGCGGCTATTACGACGGCATTTCCGTCTCCGACCTGCTGGCGGGCGAATTCCCCGCCGAGCTCTTCAAGGACGCCGTCGTGCTCATAGGCCCCTACGCCGCGGGTCTCTCCGACTACGTTACCACGGCCATCGACCGTGCCTCGCTGATGTACGGCGTGGAGTACCAGGCCAACGTAATAAACCAGTTCATAAACGGCAGCTTCAAAGCCGAGGTCTCGGATCAGCTTCAGGCGGCGCTGCTCTTTGTGCTCTCCGCAGCCTGCCTGTACTTTTTCATCGGGCGTAAGCTGCTGTGGTCATTCCTCGTCTGGCTCGCGGCAGCGGGCGGGAGCGTGCTGCTCTGTCTGGCGCTCTACTCGGGCGGCTGGGTGCTGCACCCGCTCTGGTTTTCGCTGACCGTCACAGTCTTCTTCGTCGGCGCGGTCGCATACAACTACGTGCTGGCAGCGGTGGAAAAGCGGAAGATCTCGAACACCTTCAAGCGCTACGTCGCGCCTGAGATCGTGGGCGAACTGCTGCGCGAGGGCACGGACTCTCTCGGCCTAGGCGGAAAACTCTGCGACATCGCCGTCCTCTTCGTGGACATACGCGGCTTCACGACGATGAGCGAGATACTCACGCCGCAGGAGGTCGTCTCCATCCTCAACCGCTACCTCAGCCTCACCACCGACTGCATCATGAAAAACCACGGCACGCTCGACAAATTTGTCGGCGACTGCACCATGGCCATCTGGAACGCGCCCATTGAGCAGGAGGACTACGTCATGAACGCCTGCAAGGCTGCCGTGGACATGGTCGAGGGCTCCAAGGCGCTCTCGCAGGAACTGCTTGAGAAATTCGGCCGCACCGTCTCCTTCGGCATCGGCGTCCACTGCGGCAGCGCCGTTGTCGGCAACATCGGCGCGGAGATGCGAATGGACTTCACCGCCATTGGCGACACCGTCAACACCAGCGCCCGCCTTGAGGCCAACGCCCCCGCCGGGAAAATCTACATCAGCCGAGAGGTCGTGGACCGCCTCGGCAGCAGGATCCTCACCACCTCCCTCGGCGACGATATCAGCCTCAAAGGCAAAAGCAACAAGTTTGAGATCTTCATCCTCGACGGCATTGCCGAAGGCTAAAGCATTGGAGTGTGACACTATGAAAAAATTGCTTTCCATCCTGCTCGCGGCGGCGCTCGTCTGCTCGCTTTCAGCCGCGGCGCTGGCGGACTTCGGCAGCGAAGCCGGCAGCATCGCCGCCTCCGGCTTTGCCGAGCTGGACGGCGCGCTCTACGTAGCGGACAGCTATGCCGGCGCGGTCTGGCGCGTCTCCGGCAGCTCCCTTAAGCTCGTCGCCGGCGGTTCGGGCAGCGGCTACGCGGACGGCGACGCCGATGACGCCGTCTTCTCCGAGCCCTGGGCCCTCGCCCCCTGCCGGGACGGCCTGCTCATCAGCGACAGCGGCAACGGCGCTCTGCGCTACCTCGACCTCAATGCCGGCAAGGTCTACACCGCGCTCGACGGCCTTGAACTGCCCACCGGCCTTGTCTCCGACGGCGTCAAGGTCTACGTCGCCGACACCGGAGCGGACACCATCTGGACCCTTGACGAGAATGGCGTCGCGGCAAAGCTCATAACCGCCGGCCTTAGCGAGCCGACGGGCCTCTGCTGGCAGGATGGCGTGCTCTATATCGCGGACACCGGCAGCCATCGAATCCTCGCCTACAAGGACGGCAGGCTCAGCACCGTCGCCGGGGCTGCTCTCTCTGGCGATGCGGCCATCGAGGGCGGCTTCCTCGACGGGGCCGCCGACGAGGCGCAGTTTGCCAGCCCCCAGGGCATAGCCATCTCCGAGGACGGCAGGATCTACGTCGCGGACACCGGCAACGGCGCCGTCCGGCTGATTGAGGACGGCTACGTCACCACGCTAGCGGAAAACGAGGGCGGCGGCAGCCCTCTGGTCTCGCCCCGCGGCCTCGCCATCGTGAGCGGGGCGCTGTATGTGGGCGACGTCTTCTCCCGCAGCGTGCTCAGGCTAGACGCGGACGCTGTCGGCAGCGCCTTCGACGACGTGGACGCCGACGCCTGGTACGCCGGGGCGGTGCGCTTTGTCGCCGCGAACAGCCTCTTTGACGGCACCGCTGCGGGCCTCTTCTCCCCTGACGCGGACATGACCCGCGCGATGGTCATGACTGTCCTCGCCCGCCTGGACGGCGCGGACACCTCCGGCACGCCCTGGTACGCCGCCGGACAAAGTTGGGCCGTCGAAAACGGCGTCTCCGACGGCAGCAGCCTTGAAAGCGCAGTCACCCGCGAACAGCTGGCTGCGATGCTCTACCGCTATGCCGATGGCTGGGCGAACGGCACGGCGGAGCTGGATGGCTTCGAGGACGCGGCTTCCATCAGCTCCTGGGCAGCCGAGGCCATGGCCTGGGCCGTCGGGAACGGCATAATTGACGGCGTGTCTGAGGGCGTCCTCGCCCCGCAGGACACCGCCACGCGCGCGCAGGTCGCCGCGATGCTCCAACGCTTCGTCGAAGCGGGCTGACTTGATATGCATGAGCCGCCCGGAATTTTCCGGGCGGCTTCCTCTTGACAAAGTATCTCTACAATTGTAGAATATACTTAAGTTCTACAAATGTAGAGGAGCTGATATCATGGACAGGACACGCAGGCTGCCGGACGCGGAGCTGACGGTGATGCAGGCCGTCTGGGACTGCGGCGCGCCCGCCACGCGCGCGGAGATCGAGGCGCGGCTGCCGCCGGAGCGGCACATGGCGGCGACGACGCTGCTGACCCTGCTCTCGCGCCTGGCGGAGCGCGGCTTTGTGCGCGCGGACAAGGCCGGGCGCGGCGCGCTCTACACCGCGCTCGTGAGCCGGAAGGAATATCTAGCCGGGCAGAGCCGGAGCTTCCTTGACAAGCTCTGCGGCGGGAGCCTATCCGTTTTTGCCGCCGCGCTCTGCGACAGCGGGCTCAGCCGCGAGGAGCTTGACGAGTTGCGCGCCCTGCTTGAGAGGAACGAGCTATGACGGGCTGGTTTTTTACGCGCATAGCGCTCGCGGCGCTCTTTGCCGTCGTCGTGGGCGCGGCCATTGCCGTGCGCATGGAGCGCAACGGCAAGGAGAGGAACGGCGGACGCAGCAGGGTCTACTGGGCCTATTCCTACGCGGGCTGCATCCCGCTCTTTATTCTGGCCGTCTGGCTGCTGAACTGGGCTTTTTACGGCGCTGACCAGGCGATGGATGTACTTTTGTCGCTGTGCTTCAACACCTTTCTGATGCTGTGCGTCTACTACGCCGTCCTCGCGCTGCTCATGCCCTGGCTGAGGGAGCGCATCAGCGGCTGGGCCTGCGTCTCGCTCTGGCTGCTGCCGAATGTGCTGTACATCATCCAGATCCAGAGATTTGCTGCCGGTATGCCGCTGTTTGTCATCGTGACTTCCGGCGATTGGGCGTTTACGCTGCTCAGCATATGGCTCGCGGGCTGCTGTCTCCTGCTGCTCTACAAGATAGCCGAGCACCTTGTCTTCCGCCGCCGCATACTGCGCGGGGCCGTAGAGGCGGAGCCGGAGGCCCAGGCGCTGTTCATCGAGGAGCTGGAGCTGGCACAATTCCGGGGACGCAGGCCGCTGCTCCTGCGCTCCGGGGCCGTGGCGACGCCGCTGAGCATAGGCATGTTCCGGAGCACGCTGAGGATAGTCCTGCCGGAGCGGGCGTATTCCGAGGATGAGCTGAGGCTCGTCCTGCGGCACGAGATAGTCCACATCTGCCACGACGACGCGAGCGCGAAGTTCAGCCTCGTCAGCGTCGTAGCCATGTGCTGGTTCAACCCCCTCGTCTGGCTCGCCATGAGCCGAAGTGCGGAGGATCTGGAGCTCAGCTGCGACGAGGCCGTGCTCTTCGGCGCGCCCAAGGACGAGCGGCGGCGCTATGCCGACCTGCTGCTCAGCACGGCGGGCGACGCGCGCGGGTTTACGACCTGCCTTTCGGCCACGGGGCGCTCGCTGAGATACAGGCTCAAAAACGTCATGCAGCCGCCCATGAAGGCTGGCGGCGCGCTGGCGATAGGGCTGGCGGTGTTTTTCATGCTGTTGTGCTTCGGGCAGGTGGCCCTCGCCTACGGCGGCGGCGTGGGGCGCGACGTCATTTTCAACGCGCACGAGCTCTCGAAATACAGCCTTGAGGACGAGCCCGGCGCCGACGAGGAGGCGCTTATCGAATATCTCGCCTCGCTGGAGCTGCGCGAGCTCACCGGGAGCTACGACTTCGACACTTTCGACGCGCGGCATCGGGGTTTCCGCTTTGAGGGACCGCAGGGCGAAGTCTACGTCGGGCTCTATGACAACGCGGTGGAGGTGCTGATATACAGCGAGGACCGGCGGCCTGTGTCACCGCTTCCTGCACATCTGCTGAGGGCGGTTCCACCGCCACGATAAGCTGTCCCTGCTCCCGCATACGTCTGCGCACCACCGTCAGAGCATGAGCCAGAAGTTCTTCTGTCGGCTCCTGCTGTAATGCCAGAATTGCCTCCTCTATTTTCTCATTTCCCTGTAAACCTTTATCTTTCTTTTCGTCCATAACCGTAATGTTGTCCTTTTTAATTGTAGTCGTTAAATCACTTCATCCTATTTCCCATGTCCCTTGCGCAATCTTGTATGCAATCTGTCGAATTCCATAAGAGCCACAGGCAACACAGCTCATGCCTATGCCCATCATACCATAAATGCCTCCGCAATTCCACTCACGTTTCCCTCCAGAAGCCGTCTTTTCCTTGACAGTGGGGGTATTCGTTGCTAACATGAACCTGAGCGTTTGATGCTTAGAAATGAGGATAATTATGGATACTTTTGACCCGAAGCACATTTACAGCGATGCCGCAAAGCTGGCTCGTCTGAAAGATAAAAAGCTTTTCCTGTTCGATATCGACGGCACCATTGCCGTAGGCGATACCTTGTATGAGGGAAGTGCGAATCTTCTCCGCTACATTCAGGCCATCGGCGGCAGGGCTTATTACATTACCAACAATTCCACAAAAAGCGGACTGGACTATGTGAAAAAATTCTACGATGCATTTCACCTGGACAGCACGGAGGATCATTTCATCACCTCCGGCTATATGACGCTGCGTTTTTTGAAGAAGAATTATGCAGACAAGAAAATCTTCGTGCTGGGAACCGCTTCTTTTGTGGCGGAACTGCGAAAGAATGGCCTCTGGGTAACCGAGGTCTGCGAGGACGGCATTGACTGCGTGGTCGTTGCCTATGACAGTGAATTAAATTATGCAAAGCTTACCGAAGTCTGCAAGGTTTTATTCACCCAGGATGTTCCTTTCTACGGCACCAACCCGGATTTGCGCTGCCCCATCGACTTCGGCTTTATCCCCGATTGCGGTGCCATCTGCGACATGATCACCGCCACCACAGACAAACAGCCCATCTATCTGGGCAAGCCCAGCAAAGAGGTCGTAAAGCTTTGCCTTGAAGTCTCCGGCTTCACTCCCGAGGAGACTCTGGTGGTTGGCGATCGTCTGTACACCGA
>ERZ826764.1220-NODE-1220-length-31413-cov-3.702373_pt1 | contig 31413 bp, 29 predicted proteins | sample MGYA00519870_ERZ826764 | MGnify/ENA primary metagenome ERZ826764 (study PRJEB31778, sample SAMEA3449239) | human gut metagenome | biome: human gut; feature: human-associated habitat; material: faeces | place: United Kingdom | collected 2010/2012 ...
TCTTATATCGAAGCAAAAGACTCTGGACACAGGTATATGCCTGATTTTCAGGGTCTTTTTTTAAGAATTACCAGAAATCACCGGTAGTTTTTAAATAAAAATGACGTATAGTAATCAGCGTCAAGGAGGACTGATCATGTTAACGGACAGATTTATCACAAAACAAACTATGGACAGATTTTACGAGTATCTCATCGAAGAGGAACGGAGCAGCGGAACCATCGAAAAATACATTCGCGATGTCCGGCTGCTTCAGTCATGGCTGGGGTCTGCGCCGGTCACGAAGGAGAATGCTTCCCGATGGAAGCAAGAGCTTCTGCAAAGCGGCCGCGCACCATCCACGGTCAATTCCATGCTGGCGGCAGCCAACACATATTTTCGCTTTATGGGCTGGGACGAGCTCAAACTGAAATCGATCCGTCTGCAGAGGCGTTTTTTCCGGGAAAATGAACGGGAACTGACAAAAGCGGAGTATCAGCTTCTCATGGAAACAGCTAAAAAGCGAGGCGACGAACGGCTGGCTCTACTGATGGAAACCATCTGCGCCACGGGGATCCGCGTCAGTGAAGTCCCATACATCACCACTGATGCGATCAAAAAAGGACGAGCCCGCATTTCCATGAAAGGCAAGCTGCGGACGATCCTTATTCCTGCTCAGCTTTGCAGGAAACTCCGCAAATACGCCACCAAACACAGGATTGGGCGGGGAGAGATTTTCCTGACGAAAAACGGGACCAGGCTGGAACGAAAGCAGATCTGGGCACAGATGAAAGCCTTGTGTAAATACGCCGGGATCGAAAGAAACAAAGTGTTCCCGCACAATCTCAGACATCTGTTCGCCAGATGCTTTTACCGGATCTCTCACGACATTTCCTCGCTGGCGGACGTGCTGGGACACAGCAGTATCGAAACCACCCGGATTTATCTGATTTCAACAGAAAGCGAACACATAAAAAAAATAGCCCATCTGGGGCTTGTGCAGTAGACAAAATAAGTATTTTGTCCGTTTAAATTTAATATCGCATTCATCTAACAGGAATTGTTTTCCTAATTGTAACACTATAGAAGCCATTCTACAATACATAATTTGAAATTTTCACTCTTTCTACTAAACTCGACATCCTTTTCAAATCGATTTACAGAACCACAAAAAGTCGTTCAGGATTTTTTCAGAACGACGATTTTTCGCTGCCTAAAAGGCCGTTTTTTTATTGGTGCAACCCCCTTCGCATTTCTTTGATAAGGTCTCTGCAACTATTTTTTTCTCCCTGAAGTTTCCTCACAGGACAAAATTTACAAATTATTAACAGGATATTCCTCTGCTGTCTGCTGTGCCGGTTCTCCTGCAGGACAAAATACTTATTTTGTCCTGCAGGTAAGGAGGCGTCCGAATGGGACGAGGAAATTTTACAAAAACAGAAATGGAAACTCTTCTTCGCAATCCTTATGTAGCCGACGTAAATGAAAAAAGCATTTCTTATTCGACCGAGTTCAAGTTTTTATTTATGAACGAGTATATCAAAGGGAAGCGACCAACACAGATCTTTCGCGACGCGGGCTTCGATATTGGGATCCTTGGCTCGAAGCGAATCGAACGGGCATGTGCCCGCTGGAAAGAATCTTACCAGAGCGGCACGCTGGGAGAACGCAGTGCTGTCCTGGGAAAGGCCAGCTCATCCTCGGAGGCAAATGCCTCTCTATCGGAGAAAATGAAGTCAGGTAAAAAATACACCATTGACCGCTGTCGCCAGCAGGAGGAAATGATCAAAAAGCTCCGCGCCGAGGTACTGCTTCTCCGGCAGCTCTGCGAGAAAAAACTGGATGGAGCAGCCGCTCCTGCGTGCAGAAGTCTGCCAGATCATCGAATCGATCACGCAGCAGGAGGAATACCACCGCTGTGTTTCTCATCTCTGCAAAGCCGCCGGCATCAGCCGCAACACCTTCTACGAATACCGCAGAAACGAAACGGCATGCGGGATGTGAATTTGTGACTTAAAGCTTTAATGCTTAAACGTTTAAAAAGAAAGGTGAAGGTTAAAATGAAAACACAAAGATTAAAAAGAAAGAAATTGCTTGTTATTCTGCTGGCTTTTGCGATTATCATTGGCATGATTCCCATGACATCCACGAAAGCTTATGCAGCAGATGAAAGCGACACTCTCCCAGACACTTGGTCTAATATTGCCCACATTGAAGGATTAAGCGGTGGATATTGGCTTCCCTTGAAAGGCGATAACGGCACAGCCCTGGATGTAAGCTACATCCTGCAAAACAATGTTTCTGAAAAAGGGCAGCAGGTAGATACAAAACATATCAAAGACCAGTATGTCACCTTCAATGGTCACAAATATAATTTAAAAAACTTTAAGGCGACTCAGCCTGGGACCGGCGAATTGACCACCACATGGGATAATGGACATAAGGAAGTTGATGGATTCGGTTTCTATACTTTTGTCACCGTGAATTATCGAGATGTCGATGACTCCAAAGAAGCACTTGCACCAATGCAGTACAAGACGATTACTATGACTGTATATGATCCTGATGCCGTTTACAACGTAAGCGCTTATGATAAAAAGAATATTGAGGGATACCAGTATTTAAAAACAGATGGGATTTTAACTGGAAAGGTCAGCGATCTGAGCGGGCAGCACAATGTATACGTTTATTATAAGAAACTCTTTACCGTAACTTACAAGGACGGCACAAGTGGAGCAGCATTTCAAGATCAAATCTATACAGTTCCCCGCAATGATGCAACACCCGAATTCAACGGAACACCAATCAGAGATGGATACAGATTCATCGGGTGGGATCAGAGTATCTCCGACACAGTAACCGGTGATGTCATCTACACAGCGCAGTGGGAAAAATTAACTGCTCCCACTGCCTCAACTACCACCGATACTGACAAATCCGACAAAACTGCTGCTAATGATAAAACCGCTCAAACCGGTGACAGTAGTCAGTCAGGGCTTTGGATCATACTGGCACTGGCATCTGCACTTGGTCTGACTGCCACAGCAGTTTCTTTCAGACGGAAACACATATAACTTAACAAACAGGGAATGGCGGAAAGTCGCAGGAAAAAATGAAGATTCCTGCGACTTTCCGTTTTTTGCATTGGCAGTGCTGACAATGCTGCGATCACCGGCTGATCCGCCTTTCCTGTTCCCTGTCTCAGTCATTTCTTATCCTCCCCTTGTCCCGATCACCAAAAAATGATAAAATATATCTATTATTTATAAGTGTTTATAAGACTTTCCGGTCAATTAGATAGAGAAAGATTATGGTGATACAAAAATGAAACAATGCCCAACATGCGGTCACAGAACGAATGATGATGTCTGCCCGGTCTGCGGTGCAGCTACCGTCGTCCTGCAGAATGACCCACAGGAAAAAGCACAACGCACGATCCAATATCAGCGCTTTGATCCATCTAAAGCCCCTGGTGCTACAGCCAGCGGTCAGGCGGTGCAGACAGAACACCGCTATATACAGAAAGATCCCGGCGCGACGCATCAAATGCAGCAGGGAGCTGGGATGATTCCTCCACAGAGAAATCAGCCGCCTCATCCTGCAAATCAGCCGCCTCAGAGTTGGAGAAATGCAGACCAGCAGCAAACTGCAGAAACCGCAAAGCGAGCTCAGCAGGAAAATGCAGACAGTTCCCGGAATATCACTTACCAGCATACGGATGGTTTCCACCCGGCCACTTTGCCAAGGCGCTCGCAGAAATACAGACAAAAATACGCAACATATATTCCGGCAGAGCCAACAGGGGCAGATCCGGCGGACTCAGGGATTCCGACAGAGCCAGTCGTTTCAAAGCCATCGGGCTCGGGGGTTCCGGCAGAGACAGTCGTTCCACAGCCGGCAGAAGAGATCAGTGCAAAGATTCCGGCAGGAATGGAGCCTCAGCAAGCTCCGCCAGCAGATCCTGCGAAACCAGCAGGGGCAGCTCCGGCGGGCTCAGAAATTCCGGTGGAGGCAGACGGCCGACACATTCAGCAGGCAAATCCAATTATGGAAGAAGCTGCTCCAGGATCTGAACCGGCAACAGCCCATGGACTCTTGTCTCCGGAAGAACTGGAAGAATTTCTGGATAATCAGCCGGACGATGCCGAAAATGAAGAGTTTTCTGCGGCACCTGCCAAAAATGAACATACAGCAGATACTATGTCAACCGTTTCGGACGGGTTAAACGAACCTGTCGAAGCGAAACCTGACGTCCCGGTTGCTTCTGCTCCCGGCAATGCCATCAAGACCGAAGACAGAGCCGCCGAACATCCAGGCAATGCCAACGAAGCGGCAGACAGAGCCGCTGAACATCCAGGCAATGCCATCAAGGCCGAAGATGGTCCGGAAGAAGAGCACCTGCCGACCCGACAGGAGCTGGTGCAGAAACACAACGCCCAGATCCGTCGTGAGAACAACCGCAGATATGCACAGGAACACGCTTCCCGGGCAACGCGACGCTGGCAGGAAGAATCCGAACAGGAACCGTTTGCCATCGTGCGCGGCACCTGCTACTATTCCGCACTGGAAAGCGAAAACACCGTGCGCGGCAACTTTTCAAAAAAGCGCTACAAAGATGATGTTTTGCCGCAAACAGAGCCTGTATCCTATGAAGACAGTGAATGGTATCAGGGCTTTGAGGATGCTGATGATCCTTGGGGCGATTACATCGAACCGGGAGAAAAAAAAGAGGGCGTTTCCCATAAGACCTGGTTTGTGATCCTGTTTCTGATCCTTTTCTGGCCGGTAGGACTGATCCTGATGTGGGCACGAAAAAAATTCCCTCTGGCAGTACGGATCATCATCACGTTGATCATCGCAGCAGGACTTGCGGCAGAAGGCTTTTTCCTCTATAAATACGGTCCGGCCATGTACGAAATATACATGTACGGCGACAACAATAACATCACCTATGAAACGCCGGACAGCGATTCCGGCTCTCAGAGTGGATCGCAAACTGCTGCCGCGACTGAAAACCAGCAAAAAGCACTGGACAAGGCCAACGAGTATGTGGACACCCTGCCACTTTCCCGCAAAGGGCTGATCAAACAGCTGGAATACGACGGATACACCACCGACGTTGCCACCTATGCGGCTGACAACTGCAGCGCCAACTGGAATAAAGAGGCTAAGGAAATGGCAGAGCAGTACATGGACTCTACCACCTACACTTACAAAGACATGGTTCAGCAGCTGGAGACGGAAGGCTTCACGAAAGAGCAGGCAAAATTCGGTGCAAAAGCCGTCGGCCTGGAATAACCGCATCTCACAGGCAAACGATTTGCCTGACTATACTGACTTAACGAGCGAGACAGTTTTGGCTGCCTCGCTTTTTTTCTGCCAAAAACAGTTCTCTACTTGCTCGCTGCTATCTCCCTTACTGCTTCGAGCGCCTGGCGGATCTCCGCTTCACTCGTATAAAAGCCAGGGCACATCCGAACGCAACCTACATCCTGTGTCCCCATAGTTTCATGTGCCATACCGCTGCAGTGAAGCCCTGCACGCACTGCGATCCCATATCGATCGTTTAATGCCAATGCAACTTCCTCACACGATCTTCCTTCCAAATTACAGGCCACTACTGCCGTTTTTTCAAGACAGCTCGACGATCCGTACACCGTGACGCCTTCGATCGCCCGCAATCCGTTTTGCAGTTTCTCAGTCAGCTCCCGTTCATGCTGCACCACCGCCTCGATCCCGATTTTATTGATCAGCCTTGCCGCCGCACCCAGCCCGATGATGCCCGGCGCATTGACTGTGCCCGCCTCGAAGCTTTCCGGAAATTCCACTGCAGGATCCAGCTCTTTTGAACGAGTTCCCGTTCCTCCAGACAGCAGCGGCATCAGCGAAACCCCTTGGCGAACGTACAAAAAACCCGTCCCCTGCGGGCCTAAAAGCCCCTTGTGACCAGGCGCTGCCAGCAGATCGATATGCTGTCGCTTGGCATCGAGGATCATATGCCCGGCTCCCTGGGCACCGTCCACACAAAACAGAACGCCTTGGCGCAGCGCGATCCGCCCCACCTCTTCCAGCGGCATGATCGTCCCCGTCACATTAGAAGCAGCTGTCACCACGATCATTCGCGTTTCCGGCCGGATCGCCTGTCGGATCTTCTGCGGATCCAGCCTTCCTGCCGGGTCGCACCGGACAATTGTCGTCTCCACACCTTCTTTTTCCAAGGCTTTCAGCGGTCTAAGCACTGCATTGTGCTCCATGGATGATGTCACTACATGATCACCTTTGCGCAGGATCCCACGCAGCGCAAGATTCAACGCTTCTGTGCAGTTTTTCGTAAACAGGATCCGTCCCGGGTCATCAAGCCCCAAAAGCAGTGCCAGTGCAGCCCGCGTCTTATAGATCTCCTGCGCCGTACGCGCCGCTAAAAAATGGGACGACCTTCCGGGATTGGCACAGTACTGTGTCATCGCTTCTAAAACAGCATCCGTGACCTGTCTCGGTTTGGGAAACGACGTTGCCCCATTATCCAGATAAATCATAGGAACCTCCTCCGGTCTGGGCCGTGCAATATTCTGCCTGCCCGCCACATAAGAAATATCGTCTGCGGATATTTCCTGCATTATAAAAAAATACAGGCGGCATCATGCTCACCTGTATTATTTTATGCAAAGGTTTCTCGCGAGGTTCCCGGCTTATGCAAAGCCCCCCAAATCCCGGCTCCAGGGCGTACCGGCTCTTCCAGACTCCGCCATCCGGCTCCTACAGTCTCCAGCGTCTGTCGGCGATCCTGGCCAGCAAGGATTTTTTCACGGTGATGGCCTCTTCCGGACACATCTCCTGACAGCAGTAACACTTGATGCACTTGCTGTAATCATACCCCGCCTTGCCGCCGCTCACTTCTATGGCCTTGCCTTCTACCGGGCAGGCACGCACGCAGATCCCGCATCCCACACATTTTTCCCGCTTCACCACCGGCTTCTTTTCCAAGAACGGCTTCAAAAAACGGACCGGCTTTAAAGCTCCACGAAATTCCTTGCTCCGCTGCACGTTGAATTTTTTATTCCCGTATTTTTTTCCGACCTCCTCCGGGGTCATGCGCCCTTCTTCTGTTAACACTTCGATTTCTGCAAATGTGCCGACTCCCTGTTCCATGCCGCTGACATTGGTCGGGACAAGTTCGGGATCCAGGTTTACCAGGTGGCAAAACACAGCATCCAGCGCTACCGGGTCGGTAGATAACATCAAAACGTTCATGGGCGTCGGTGTTCCCGACTGAGGCCCGTTTCCCTCCATAGCCACGACTCCGTCCATCACATGAAGGATCGGATGCACCAGCAGGTTGAGGTCAGCGATCATCTTGGCAAAGGTCTCCGCTGTAGCAAATCTGGCATGGGATGCACCTTTATTGATTCCGAACACACATCCAAAGGTATTTTTCATCGCTCCCGTGATCCGTTCCAACTGGTGGGTCTTCATCTTGCAAACGTTGATGATGCCATCGGCCGCCAAAACTTCATTGCAAAGGACGAAATGATCCGCAGCTCGCCCTGCAAATCCCACCTGCGTCCCATGTTCGAAATCTCCCATGGGGATACCCAGATCATCGGCAGCCTGTTTGATGCCGCATTCTTCTGCGACTTTTTCCACTCTGATCATAGGATTTCCCGGAGAGTCTCCATATTTTAAGTTGGTATATCCAGCTTCCTGCAAAGCTTTCCCCACGGCGTGAAATACCGCCGGGTGTGTAGTACATGCTTTATCGGGGTCGGTCTTCGCCAGCAGGTTGGGTTTTAGGATCAGCCTGCTTTCCGTCGTGATCTGTCGTCTCGGCAGACCTGCGGGCTCTCCGCTCATCATACCTGCTCTGTCCGCCTCCGGATCCCTGGTCAGGGCACGATCTGCAGCATCGCCGCTGCCCGCAGCCGAGCCCTTTGCAGCATCGACGCTTTCCGCGGCTAGAGGCTTTGCAGAAAAAATATTTGAAAATCCTCCGAGAAGCGCCAGTCCTTTCGCAAGCGCCTGCTCTACTTCCTCCTGCTGATAAGAAAAGCAGCGCACCAGCGCTACTTTTGATTTTACGTTATTCATGTGATTCTCCTTCTTCTCTGTGGAATGCTCTACTGGGTCGAGATGCCGTTTCCGCTGATGGGGATCGTCTCTCCCATAAACGTCGGCTGCGGCTTGAAGATCCATTTGACGAAATCCTTGTCCCGCGCCATGATCTCGCGAGCTTCCCGAAGCTCCTGTCCTTTATTCGTATCCTTTGCAGCTGCGCCCTTTGCCGTGATCCCCATTCTCCGGCAGCCGTAAAGAGCCCTGTACAGATGATACCGCTGGGTCACGACCACCATGCTGTCCACGTCGAAGATCACCTTGGCGCGGTACACCGATTCATAGGTGGAAAATCCCGCATGATCGAGAAAAATATCCTCTTCGGGAACTCCTTCGTTGACGGCGTACTTTTTCATGGCGTTCACTTCATTATATACGACCTGTCCATTGTCGCCGGAAAACAGCAGCTTCGGAGCCACTCCCTGCTTGTAGAGGGCGATGCCGAGATCCAGCCGATCCCGCAGCATTTTGCACGGTGTCCCGTCCGGTCTTACGGCAGCGCCGAGCACCATGATACACTCCGGATCTGTGGCACGAAAACTTTGCACCTCCTGTGAAGTGATCGTTGTCTCGCCGGAATCTACGGAAGCTGCGATATCCTTTTCTGTTGATTTCGTTATATACACATTTATACCTACGACCAGTATGACGGCGGCGATCGCCAGCTTGACCAGCAGTGAAAACAGCCGAACCGGCAGGCTTCTCTCTTTTTTCCGTTTCATCATAGTACCTTATTATAGTGGAGGATTATGTGGGTTTAAAGAATTTACGACGATTTAATTGTTTTTGTTTTCTTTTATAAGTTTTTGTTTGTTTTATTGTTGACAAAGCACAATATCGGTATTATAGTATTCATGTATTGATGGACTTTCCCGTTGAGTTGGTGTAAAATATACACGTGGAAACTCCAAACCATAACGAAAAATAAAATTAAAATAGAATAAGAAAAGGAGACAGTTATGAAATACGAATTTTCAATTACTAAAAATCCTAACCCTAAAAAAAAGCCGAATCCTGGTAATTGACAAAAAAATAATATAAAGGAGAGCGCCATGAAATATAATTTTTCGATCACAAAAAACCCTAATCCAAAAGCAAAACCTGATCCTGATACGCTGAGATTCGGTACGGAATTCACAGACCACATGTTCATCATGGACTACCAGGAAGGTGAGGGCTGGCACGACGGAAGAATCGTTCCTTACGGACCTTTGAGCCTGGATCCGGCAGCTGTCGTATTCCACTATGCACAGGAAATGTTTGAAGGCCTGAAGGCTTACAAGAGCGAAGACGGCAGAGTGCTCCTTTTCAGACCATACATGAATGCACAGAGAACGAACCGCACAAACGACAGACTTTGCATCCCGCAGATCGACGAAGACCTGTTCGTAGAAGCTATCAAAGCTCTCGTAAAGATCGATGCCGACTGGATCCCTCAGAAGGAAGGAACGGCTCTTTATATTCGTCCGTTCATCATCGCGGATGAAGCGTTCCTGGGTGTTCGTCGTTCAAACCACTACAAATTCATCATCATTTTAAGCCCGGTTGGACCTTACTATGTTGGTGGCCTGACTCCGACGAAGCTGTATGTTGAAGACAAGTACGTTCGTGCGACTGACGGCGGTACTGGCGAAGCTAAGTGCGGCGGCAACTATGCAGCCAGCCTCAAGGCTCAGGAAGAAGCTCATGCAAAGGGTTACGAGCAGATCCTGTGGCTGGACGGCGTTCACAGAAAGTATGTTGAAGAAGTTGGTACTTCCAACGCATTCTTCGTGATCGGCGACGAAGTAGTAACAGCTCCACTGGATGGAACGATCCTGCCGGGTATTACGAGAAACTCCGTAATCGCTATTCTGAAAAAGAAAGGCATCAAGGTTGCAGAAAGAAAGACTACCATTGACGAGATCGTTCAGGCTTACAAGGATGGCAAGTTCAAGGAAATGTTCGCATCCGGAACAGCTGCAGTAATCTCTCCTGTCGGCGAACTGCGCTACAAGGATGAAGACATGATCATCAACAACGGAGAGATCGGACCGATCGCACAGGAACTGTACGATACGATCTACGGAATCCAGACAGGCAAGCTGCCGGATGACATGGGCTGGACAGTAGAAGTGAAATAAGAGTTGCGTTGAGTTGAAATACGGTTCTCGTATACGGCGCCACATCAATATAGAATCAAATATTTCTCAGATAGTATTGCAATGGGTCGACCAATCCTGGTCGGCTCTTTGTTTTGCGTCCAAGTGTCTCTGGACTGATTTCTCTGAATACAGTGGTGAGATATCCGAGAAATCATGAATTCCCAGATCACGAAAAAAACGATCTTGATTTGGATTTTTTACTGCTTATGAGCTGTGCCTTCCTTCATGAATTCCCATTTTTCAAAATAAAACAGCAAGCCGGGAACTGCTTTACGAGATATTTACAGCCCAGAGAAAAACAGTTCCCGGATAAACCGTTTTTATGTCTTTTGAGGAATCATAACGAGTGCTGCGCATGGATCTTAAAACATTTACAGCATTGAACTTCCCATATGACTTTGAAAAAATCAAATCTGGGAATTCATGATGTGAGCAAACATCTGAATAGAGAGATTTATTCCCAATTAGATCAGATAATTTTCGATCTGGGAATTCATGATGCAGATCAGAACAACGAGCACGCAAATCTAAAAGCTTAAACTTCTACACTCCAAACTCCATCTTCACCTCACCGTCCAGGTCTTTCCAGGCAAAGTGGCAGCCTCCCGGGAGGGAGTGCTCCAGTATCATGTATCCGTTCCAGCTGTCCTCTTTGGGGATGGACAGGGAGCCGGGATTCATGTAGATGTAATCTCCGCGGTCGGTACAGGCCGGTACGTGGGTATGACCGTGGAGGAGGATATCGCCTTTGTGGAATGGTGGCAGGTTGTTTTCGTTATAGATATGGCCGTGGGTTGCGAAAATCACAGGCGGTGCACCAGCCCCCAGGATCGGGATCAGCATGTATTCCGTCAGTACGGGAAATTCCAGCACCATCTGGTCCACCTCCGTATCGCAGTTGCCGCGAACGTTGTAAATATCGGCTTTTCGGGCGTTGAGCATCGCAATGACTTCCTTAGGCGCGTAATCCCTGGGAAGGTCATTGCGGGGTCCGTGATACAGGATATCGCCTAACAGCAATAACCGCTGCGCACCTTCCTTATCGTAAGCCTCCAGCATCTTTTTACAGTAATATGCAGATCCATGCAGATCCGATGCGATCATCCATTTCATAGTTTCACTCCAATCTCATTTCACAACTTTCCTTCAGCAGATTTGCCGCAAACTGTCTGGCATGCAACTCCTTTTCCTCCCTCCAAAGATGGTCAGGCTCATGATCATAGGATACCAGAAGTAGAAAAAAGTCATAAAAACGTGCCGGAAACAGCCCAAACACTCGCCAAGCGCACCAGCACCACCAAAAAAAGTGCGCAAAGAAATCAAAGATTTCTTTGCACAGATGTTGCTACTATATCCTGACCTCCTACAGCTTGCGCAGCAGATCTACGATTTCCAGCTTTTCGGCTGCCGTGTCGGAAGCGTCCTTGATGATCTTTGCAGGAACACCTGCCACGACTACACCTGCCGGTACATCGTCTACTACGACTGCGCCTGCTGCTACGACTGCGCCCTTGCCGATGCGGCAGCCTTCCAGCACGACAGCATTAGCACCGATGACAACGTCATCTTCCACGATAACAGGCTGCGCGCTCGGCGGTTCGATAACCCCTGCCAGGACTGTACCTGCACCGATATGACAGTTCTTGCCGACGGTTGCTCTGCCGCCCAGGACAGCGCCCATGTCGATCATGGATCCTTCACCGATGACTGCGCCGATGTTGATGATCGCACCCATCATGATCACGGCATTATCACCGATCTCAACCTTGTCGCGAATGAATGCGCCCGGTTCGATACGAGCTTTGATATTCTTCATATCCAGAAGCGGGATAGCAGAATTTCTACAGTCGTTTTCTACCACGAAGTCTTCGATCTTGTCCGCATTTTCTGCGAGGATCGGCTGCACCACAGCCCAGTCGCCGAAGACGATCTTGTCCCCGTTTCCAAATACCTGGCATCCTGCAAAATCAACAGGTTCCTTTTCCTTGACGTAAACCTTTACCGGCGTCTTTTTTTCAGCATTTCCAATGAATTCTATAATTTCTCTTGCTTCCATGTTGCATATATCCTTTCGTTTGTTTTCTGCCGCCGGCCGCAGCGCGGCGGGCCTGCTTAAACCACAGAAAGCACCAGCCCGCCCGGACTGATGCTTTGATGTTTTTTCTTTATCCGAATAACACGTCTTCCATCGTGTAGTACCCGCTTTTAGCTTTCGCTGCGAAAGCTGCCGCTTTCAGCGCGCCTGCCGCGAAGATCTTCTTGGATCCGGCGGTGTGCTTGATCTCCAGCAGTTCGTCGTCACCGGCATACAGCACGGTGTGCTCCCCTGCGATGGAGCCTGCGCGAACAGCATGGATACCGATTTCCTTGCCCCTCTTGCGGTTTCCTTCTCTTCCGTACACATGATCATAGGCACCGTCCGGATCTGCTGCCGACAGCAGCATCTTAGCCGTTCCACTCGGTGCATCCAGCTTCTTGTTATGATGTTTTTCGATGATCTCGATGTCGAAGGTATCTTCCAGGATCGGCGTGATCTCTGCCACCACTCGCTTCATCACGTTGATGCCGAGGGAGTAGTTGGCGGAAAACACCACCGGAACTTCCTGCCCCAGCGCTTGGATCTTCGCTGTTTCTTCATCTGAAAATCCTGTCGTTGCGATGACCGCCGGACACTTATTCTCCTCGCAATAAGCCATCACCATCGGCAGGTTGGCCGGGTTACTGAAGTCGATGACTACATCCACATCGTCAAGATCTGCCAGGCTTTCCCCCTTGAGCGGATCCACCATACCCGCCAGAGCAAAGCCATCCTTTTCTTCTATCATCTGCGCCAGCACGTGCCCCATTGCGCCGCCGCCCAATACTGCTACGTTCATTGTTGTCCCCTTTCGTATTAGATGATCCCCAGCTTCTCCATTTCAGCTTTCAGCACAGCCTTTGTGTCGTCCGCCATCGGGCAGAGCGGCAGTCTGTATCCGCCCACGTTGAGCCCTGCCATGTTCATAGCTTCCTTGATCGGGATCGGGTTTGTTTCGATAAACAGCGCATTGATGAAGTCCAGATATTTCAGCTGCATCTTTCTGGCTGTTTCGAAGTCGCCGTTCTGACATGCCATAGCGATGTCGTGGACTTCCTTCGGCAGGATGTTTGCCATTACGGAGATGGATCCCGCACCGCCCATGGACATGAGGGCTACGTTGATATCGTCGTTACCGGAGTAAACGTTGAAATTTTCGTTGATCAGCTTGGAGAACTGGCAGATCAGGGACATGTTGCCGCTGGCTTCTTTGATCCCCACGATGTTCTTGTGCTGGCTGATCTCCGCCAGCGCTTCGTAAGTAAGGGATACGCCCGTTCTGCCCGGTACGTTATAAACATAAACCGGTGTATGAACCGCATCTGCCACCTGCATGAAGTGGTTTACCATGCCGGCTTTGCTGGCCTTGTTGTAGTACGGTGTGATGACCAGAAGTCCGTCTGCTCCCATCTTCTCATATTTTAAACTCTGTTCGATCGCCACCATGGTGTTGTTGGATCCGCTGCCGACGATGATCGGAACTCTTCCCTTTGCCTGTTCGATAGAAATCCGTGCGATTTCATCTTCTTCGGAAACGGTCAGTGTCGGCGTTTCAGCCGTTGTTCCCAGCACCAGAATTGCGTCTGTCTGCTGATCCACGTGCCAGTCGATCAGCTCCCGCAGTCTTTTATAATTAACGCTTCCGTCCTCATTAAACGGTGTAATAAGCGCTACCATCGATCCTCGAATCATTTTCATTCTCCCTTCTGAACTCTACTAATATAACTTACCTTCTAATACATGAACCGACGGGCCCTCCATCATAACGTGACCGTCGTCTTTGATTTCGATTTTCAGGCTTCCCAGCGGCAGGATCACCTCTGCGGTTTTGCTGCAAAGTCCCTTGCGGGCTGCCGTCACTACCGACGCGCATGCCCCCGTGCCGCACGCCTGTGTCATGCCCACTCCGCGTTCGTAGGTGATCATCTGCAACGTATGATCGTCTAACACTTTCACGAAGTTGACGTTGGTTTTTTCTGCAAAGATCGGGGCGTTGCAGATCTCTTCGCCAAGGGTCTCGATCCAGTCGGCTTCCACATCGTCTACAAAGAGCACCGTGTGGATCGTTCCCATAAAGAGGCTGCTTACTGTCAGTGTATTCCCGTCCTTCAAAGAAAGTTCCAGTTCCAACAGATCCGGCGCATCGGATTCAACACATACGGCTGCCGGGTCAAATATCGGGCATCCCATGTCGATCTGCGCCCGGAACGGATCGGTGCTTTTCACTTCCACCACCATATCGCCTGCCAGGGTCTTCACCGGATATGCATCGCCCGTGCGGATCTTGTGATCCCTGCAGTAATGGGCGAAACAGCGGATGCCGTTGCCGCACATCGGTGCTCTGCTGCCGTCTCTGTTGAAGAAAACCATTTCCAAAACAGGCTCCGTCCGAACGATGATAAAGCCGTCTGCGCCGACGCCTACGCTCTCGTCGCAGACCCTGGCCGCGAACTTTGCATAAGCACCCGCACTCTCCTCACCGCAGGGCACTCCCAGCTGCTCTGTCAGCTCTGCTTCCTGCATGATGACGAAGTTGTTGCCACAGCCGTGATATTTTGAAATATTATACATTTACCTTTCCTTTTACCTTTCCCGCCGTGCCTGTGCTTTGTTTACAGGTGGAAAGCTCTGCACAGCGCGATAGCTGCCTTCAGTTTCTGATCCATCGCTACCGTTACGGAAATGGAGATTTCCGACGTTGTGATGTGATAGTAACGGATGCCGTTTTCGGCCAGGATCTGGAACACCTTACCGGATACGCCGGAGTGAGTCGCCATGCCGACGCCAACCAGCGAGATCATTGCCAGGTCAGATACTCTGTCGATGACGATGTCCTTGAATTCGTCCTGTTTGGCCAGTTCTGCCTCCAGCGTATTTCCCTGTTTGTCGTCACAGCTGAAGGATACTGTGCAGGATCCGTCTGCAGCCATCTGCTGCGAGATCATATCCACATTGATCCCCAGTTCTCCGAGAATGCGGAAACATTCTGCAACAGCCTTCCCGTCAGACGGTACGTTCCGCAGTGTAAAGATCGATATTTCATCCTGGATGCCCATTCCTGTAACAGGCATATCCTCTACTACGAGGTTTTCATTTACAATCATTTCCTTATTCACGATATATGTTCCTTTACTCTTATCTTTTTCCAAAGACTTCCCTAAAAATAACTTCACATTATATTTTTTTGCCAGCTCGACAGCTCTGGTCTCTACCTTGTCTGCACCGAGGTTGGTCATTTCCATCATTTCTTCGTAAGTGATGGCCTTGATCGGTCTGGCTTCCGGATACATCTGCGGATCTGCCGTATACATGCATTCCGCCGTCGTGTAGAATTCACAGTCCCAGCCAAAGTGAGCCGCGATACCGACTGCTGTGATGTCGGAGCCGCCTCTGCCCAGGTCGATGATGTCTTTTGTTTCATCGATCCCCTGGAATCCGGCTACGACTGCCACCTTGCCTGCACTGATGATCTCCTGTACTCTCTCCGTATTGATCTCTTTCACGTTGGCGTACTCGTCTGCAAAGTACGGATGCGCCACGATCTCTCTCTTGCAGCCCATCATGGATTCTGCTTCCACTCCCATGTCGCTGAGAGCGATAGCCAGAAGCGACGCCGACTGCTGTTCGCCTGCCGCCAGAAGGACTTCCAGCTCACGTTTCGGGATGTCCTGACCGGCTTCTTTGGCCATTGCGATGAGATCTCCTGTCGACTGTCCCATGTTGCCGACAACGATCACCATGTTTTCATATTGTCCCCGCAACGATGCGATGTGTGCTGCGACCTCCCTGAGCTTTTTCATGGAGTAAAGACTTCTGCCGTTGTATTTTTGTACGATATTAATTGTCATCGCCTCCTATTCTATTTCCAGATCATACTGATCCGCATAGCTCTCTCTTCTGATCACGACCCGTGCTTTGCCATGTCCTGCAAATACCACCGCAGGTCTTCCCAGACGGTTGTAGTTGCTTGCCATGGAATATCCGTAAGCCCCCGTGGAATACACGGCGAGCAGATCGCCTGATTTGGCTTCCGGGAGTTTTATGGTGTCGATAAGCACGTCTCCCGATTCACAGTTCTTGCCGGCGATGCAGTAAGTATGCCATGCCGGCTCCTTATATTTCTCTGCCAGCACAGCCCGGTAGCCTGCATCGTACAGTGCCGGGCGGATGTTATCGCTCATGCCTCCGTCTACGAACAGGTAGTCCTTGGTGCCGCTCCGTTTTCTGTCTCCGATGGTGTAAAGTGTATAGCCTGCCTCACCTACCATCGCACGTCCCGGCTCCGTAATAAGCTTCGAAATGGAGATGTCCTTTTCCTGGATACACCTCTCCGTATATTTTACCATAGTTTTGCACATTTGTCCCAGAGAAATCGGCTGATCTTCCTCCAGATATTTGATGCCGAATCCGCCGCCGATGGATAGCTCCGTCTGCTCCATGCCGTACTCTCTCTGAACATATGCCAGGAAGTAAGTCATGGTGTCGATGGCTTTTTCAAAAGATCGCGCATCCATGATCTGTGAACCGATGTGGTTGTGGAATCCTGCCAGTCTCACATGACTGCTTTCCGCCAGAAGTTCGATCACCTGTCCGATGTGCTCCGTATCGTCGATGAAGATCCCGAACTTGGAATCCGGCTTTGCCGTCATGATGTATTCATGCGTATGAGCTGAGATCCCCGGATTGACACGCAGCAGCGCTTTCGTCTGGATGTGTTTTTCCATGGCGATCTCGATAAGCCTGCGACATTCCATCACATTGTCGATCACGAAATAGCCGACTCCCAGTTCCAGCGCTTCTTCGATCTCTTTATTGCTCTTGTTGTTGCCGTGGAAGTAGACCTTGCTCATGTCCACGCCCGCCCGGCTCATACCGTAAAGCTCACCGCCGCTGACCGCGTCAAACCCCAGCCCCTGCGCTGCAAGCAGTTTGAACAGTGCGATGGATGAGAATGCCTTCGATGCATAAGCGACCTCCGTCTTGAACATATCAGATGAGAAATTCTCCATGGCATCTTTCGCCTGTGCTATGATCTTGTCTTCGTCGTAAACGTAAAGTGGAGTTCCGAAATCATCCGCCAGCTGCCTTGCGCTGACACCTCCGATCTGTAATGTTTCCATAATGTGTTTCCCCTTGTCATGTATTTGCAAAATGATGGAGGCAGATCGTGTGCAGATCTCGTAAGAATGGGCGCCAGTATAACGGCTCCTGCTGAAAAAAAGAAAGTCAGCAGGGCACTCCCTACTGACTGATACTCAAAATAAAAGATGTCATATAAGTAAGAATAGCGCCCCTGCCAGGCAGACCCGGCAGACAGTCATGCAGCTATTGACTGCATGCCCACCGAAACAACACGCCTGCGGCTTCGGTTCGGCGGAGGATGCCTCCAAGTAAGTCACAGCCCGCCGGCTACTTAGCTCTTCTTCTGCTCCGCACCTCTATCATTTTATTGATTTGTATTGCCCTTAAGTATACAGTACTGATCCCGGTTTGACAAGAGGGAAATTAAAAAAATTCCACGCCCATCAGAAGTTCAACTGCATCCCCGTGTGAAGACTACGCACTTCTTTCGGAAAGCACTGCTGCAAAATACCAAGAGCCGGCCTGCCCGTACAATGCCCCGTATAAATCTGTTTCACACCCAGTTCGACAAGCTGCCTGCCTATGTCCTCTACTTCTTCCGGCGATACCGCCATGGAATCCACACCGTCAGGGCTTTTTAGGTGAAAACCGCCGACGACTGCATAAACGTTCTTGTGCAAAGCGCGCTGCGCTTCTTTGACGATGTTGACGATGCCTCCGTGGCTGCAGCTGTTGCAAAGGATCAGACCCTTTTCTGTCTCAAAGGTCACACTCTGCTCGTGGGCAAAGTCGTCTATTTTAAAACGTCCGTCTTCCAGTCGGTACATATGAGCTTTACGGCCCTGCTCTTCCAGATTTGGCGTAGTGTGCGGAAGGATCCATATGCCGGGCACCGGTTTTGCATCAGCCAGGCTGGTCGCAAAGCAGTTCGATGCTCCCGATACGAAACAGAATCTATCTGCGTGCTCCCGCAAAATCCCTCTTGGGATCCCGATGTATTCCCGTGCTCCCGCCTTCTCCGAGTAACAGTTTTCTGCTGCCGCTTCCTGCAGATAGACCTTTGCATGAGCATTCTCAGCGAAAAAGCGGGAAAGCCCGCCTGCATGGTCGTAGTGAGCGTGGGATAAAAAGACCGCCTCCACCTCGGTCAGCGAAAGGCCCAATTTCGCAGCATTCTCCGCGAAAAGCCCTGTAGCTCCCGCATCCAGCAGATACCTTCGTCCCTCATATTCTATATGCAAAGAAAGACCGTGCTCCCCACACAGACCTTTTCCATCGCTGTTTTCTGCCAGAACTGTGATTGTAAGCATTTTTCCCTCCTGCGCTGTGCGCTTTTAATGGATCCCTACGAGAAAAAACCACCGGTCACGATCAGCAGCAGATTGCTGTCGTACAATGCTCCCGCTATGAACGAGCTGTCCAGGCTGTCCACAATGGAGCCTGCAAGCCCTTCTCCGCCGCAGTTGACCACTACCATGAGCAGTGCCAGAAACAGGAATACCAGCAGCACTCCTTCGACCAGTCCGGTCAAAAGCCCCAGCACACGGTCAGAAGTGTGGAGAAGCCCCCGGTGCTGTCTTTTACAGGCAGGATGCACCAGGATCCGCATCAGAATGCTGCATCCCACAGTAATGGCCAGGAAACTGATGAGTGTAACGATAGTTGTCGTCAGCAGCTGAACGAACAGATCGGATGCTTCCCCTGCGCCTGCGGATATCCCTCCGCTGATGATGGTCGGCATGCCCGCAACAGCATTGTCCAGTGCTGCAGTGGACATGGCGAACTTTTCAGTCAAACTGTCTCTTATGCTCATCCCCAGCGAACCGTCATCCAATATGTCCGCCAGGGGCTTTGCAGCAAACCAGGCCAGCACGATCGCCGCGATCCAGCCCAGCGTATGTAAACAGGTGTATACGAATCCTTTCGCCAGTCCCTTGGCTGCGAAAAACACCAGGATCGCCACCAGAATAATGTCTAAAACCATAAAGCCTCCCTTTTCAGACAGCCATATGTGCTCCCGCATCTTCCTGCAAAGCGCCCTTCGGGGATCCGGGAAACGGTCATAGCCGCCTTCTGTTCTACATATATTACTAAAAATCACCGAATTTCACAAGGAGGAAGCCATGGATTTTTCAAAAACAAGGAAGAGCCCCATCCTGCTGCAGGAAATCAGTCGCAAATACGCCCTGGATCCCCTCAGGCCTATACGCGGATTTGTCAAACTGGAAAATAACGCCGATAAAGGACTGGTCACCGTCATCGTGGAAAACGTAAAAATTTTTCCTGCCGGTGAGTACTGCTACAAGCTGCTTCTGGCCGGGATCAAAAAAGAACAGCAGGTCTACCATCTGCTTGGAAGTATCGTCCTGTCTTCAGGCGGTCGAGGCGAGGGGATCTTTCGCATCAGGCCGGCGGATCTGAATGGTCACGGCAGCTGTCTTTGGGAGTTCGACACAATGATCGTCGCGGCAGCCTCTGTCACGAACCCCAGGGAATCCCTTCACCCGGTACTGCAGGGGAAATTCCGGATCGCCTGTCCCGCAGATCCGCTCCCGACTGCCGCTCCGAAGGATTATAGTCCGTTCTATCAGGATTTTGTGCTGGATCGCTGTATCGCTATCGCCAGAATGCAGGAGCAGCTCACAGATATCAGACCATTTTATCATGATTCGACTTCCGCCCATTGGAAGAAGGTTTTAGACTGGTCAGACTTCCCGATTTTATCGCCCGGTTCGGAAACTCCGGTAAAAGTCTACGGTCATTTTCTCTGGGGCTGGAATGACACCCATTATTTCGTAGCTGTACCCGGCCGGTTTCTGCCTGCCGAGCAGCCGGACAGCGGCAGATCCGGATTCACCTTCTGGCAGCCGATCCTGGGGATGGAAAAGATCCAGCAGGATACTTCTCTGCCTTTACAGCAGCGCCGGGACCAGACCTACGGCTACTGGATCGCGTCCATCAGCCGCCGGACCGGGAAGATCGAGGAGTATCCGTATCGAGCTGTTACTTCGGGCTGCCCCGGCACGATTTTATGATTTTTTGCAGCGAATCCCCTCAAAAAATCATAGTTTCAGATCCACGAAAACATGGCATAAACAGATACTAATCACCGACGGGCACATGCTCTACCGGTTTTGTCATGGTAACATTACAAAACCGGACGTCAGGCCACTTCTCCGCGCTAAGGTCTTTGCGATATTGTCTTGTTTTTGATTTCCCTCTGAGTGTCGGAGACGTTTTTCCAGCGAGACTATGATTTTTGCTAGGAACTTTGCAGCAAAAAGTGGAATGGAATATTACACCTCACCTGTGCTATAATGATAAGCATGATACAGAACAATATTTTATGGAGTCCGCTGCAAATTGGCGGGCTGACAACGAAAAACAGATTTGCCGTATTGCCTATGGAATGTGCAGACGCCGCGGAGGGCAGTCACCTTTCTCAGGATATGCAGATGCGGTACGACCGCTACGCAGAGGGCGGCGCCGGGCTGGTTTTTCTGGAGGCTGTGACACTGCAGCACGAGACCAGATCCCGCGACCGGCAGCTGCTGCTTGATGTGTATAAAAAAGAAAGCCGTGAGGAATGGGAACGCTTCGTAGCTTCCTTTAAGGCAAAGCACCCTAGTACCCTCTTGATTTTTCAGTATCACCATGCCGGAGAAACTGCCGGGAAAGAATTTTCCAGAAGAGTCACGGTCAAACCTTTGACGCCTTTTGGCGGAGAGCTCATTGATGCATGGTATATCGACGACTACATCCACCGACAGGTGGAAACTGCCAAATTTCTCTATCGCATCGGCGTGGACGGCATCGACCTGAAGTTCTGCCATGGTTATCTTGGCAGCCAGCTGCTGCGCCCGTATAACGACCGCGACTGGAAATACGGCGGTTCCTGGGAGAACCGAAGCCGTTTTGCATTTGAAACCTGTGAGCGGATCAGACGCGCTGTTCCCGATCCAAAATTCCTCATCGGAGCACGAGTAAGCATGTATGAGGAAATGCCGGGCGGACAGGGACACGCCGGAGCGGACAGCTTCTGCTACGATTTATCGGAATCTATCGCACTGCTGCAGGGCCTGGAAGCCCGCGGATGCAGCTACTTTGGGGAAACCATCGGAAACGCTTCCGTTTACTGGGAGAACATGGCCCCTTCTCCATCCTGCTCCACCAATGTGTATCAGCACCTGACCATGGCCAAAACCATGAAGGAGGTCGTGCAGCCGCAGACGGTCATCATCGGAGCCGGTATGTCAGTGCTGGGCGATGGCACGCACAACCAACTGCGGGGCGTACAGCCGGAGCGAACGTCTTTGCTTCACGTGGCAGAGGATGCTTTGCAGAATGGCGTCATGGATATGGTGGGGCTGGGACGCCAGGCGCTGGCCGACCCGTATCTGCCTTGCAAAGTCCAGAGCGAACAAGCCTCGGACGTGCAATGGTGCCTGACGTGCAATCTTTGCAGTGAACTGGAAATGCGCGGAAAACCCATCGGCTGCGCCGTGTACAACAAGTATTTTGCCGATCTTTTGAAGGAGTGCCGAAGCGAGTTCGGCGCACCGTCCCAGATCGTGACCGGCGACTAAACAGATGACGCGAAACTTTGGCGGGGCTGCAACAACATCTTGCCTGCCTCGCGAAAATGTGATACTATTGTAAAGTATATGAAAAAGTATATGGAAGAAGCTCTGAAAGAGGCGAAAAAAGCCGCTGCCATGGGGGAGATCCCCATCGGCGCCGTGATCGTCAAGGACGGTGAGATCATCGGCAGAGGTCATAACGAAACGGAGACCGGCTGTGACCCCACAGCACACGCAGAGATCGTGGCGATCCGTCAGGCTGCGAAACGACTTGGAGGCTGGAAGCTTCCAGGCTGCAGCATGTACGTCACCATTGAACCCTGCAGCATGTGTGCCGGTGCTATCGTATGGTCCCGGATCGAAAAGCTCTACATCGGATCCATGGATCCCAAGGCGGGCGCATGCGGATCGGTTTTTAACATCCCTCAGGAAAAGAAGCTGAATCATTTTGTAGAAATAGAGACCGGAGTGATGCAGGCGGAATGCAGCGGCATCATAAGGGACTTTTTTAAACAATTAAGAAAAAACAAGGCGGAGGAAAAACATCAATGAAAAGAGTCAGTGCACTGATTTGCCTTATGATTATGGCAGTATCTATCTTAGCACCTTCCTGTTTCGCAGCGAAAGAAACAGCAAATACGCAGAAAGGTGCAAACTTCAAAATAGAAAAAACCACTCCGGAAAACAATGCGAAAAATGTTTCCGTGGAAAACCTGAGTGTGAAGATCTACTTTGACACGGAAATGCTCCCGAAGGATAAGGCTTCCCGCGAAGCCAACGCCAAGCAGTTCAAGCTGACGGATAAAAAGGGAAAGAAAATTCCGATCAAAGTATATTACAGCCACAAGGAAGAAGGCCTGGTCATGGTCGTATCCGACACGGTGAAAAAGGACATCCAGATCGAAGGCGACACAGAATACGATCTGACGATCGGTAAAAATCTGACATCTACAGACGGCACGAAAATGGGCGTGAGCCACAAGCTCCACTTCAAGACTCTTGACCAGAAGGGATCTACAAGGATCTACATGATCATGATGGTCGTAATGATCGTCGGCATGATCTTCTTCAGCAGTCGCAGTGCTAAGAAGGCCATGGAAAAAGAAAAGGAAGAGAAGGGCAAATCCGAAACTGTAAATCCGTATAAGGAAGCAAAGAGAACCGGCAAGTCCGTAGAAGAAATCGTAGAAAAGGATAAGAAGCGCAAGGCAAAACAGGCGGAAGCCGAAGAAAAGCGCAGAGCCGAGGAAAAGAAGATCCAGGAAGAAGTCGCAGAAAAGCTTCGCAAGGAATCCAATAAGAGAGTTTCCAAGGCAAGACCGATCTCTGCAGCAGGCAGCACCTACAAGGTGGAGGTCAAGAAGACTGCTGAGCCTTCCGGCGGCAACAACAAAAAGGGCAATACCAACCCGAAGAACCAGACCGGCAAGCAGAAAAACTCCAAGAACAAAAAGAAAAAATAAATGGATGAAACGGGGGTAAGCCAGGGGCTTGCCCCTTTTTCGTAGCAGCTGCAAAGTCCCCTCCGGGGAGCCTGGGGCTGAATAGCCCAAGATAGAATAACCCGGGGCGAAAGCGCCTGGATGAAAGACAGAACCAGGACTGTCGGTGGCCGAAACAGCCCGGATCAAATTCCAGCGAAACCAAATGCAGCGGTAAGGAGAAACCAAATGAAAAAAATTCAGTTACACGCATATGCGAAGATCAACCTGACTCTGGATGTGACAGGAAGAAGACCCGACGGATATCATGATGTGGAGATGATCATGCAGCAGATCTCACTTTGCGATGAGGTCACGGTGAGCTGGGAAGCAGGATCCGTAAGGCGGGGAAAACCAGGCCAAACAGCAGAACCAGACCCCACAGGGATCCAGATCCAACTGACCGTCAGCCGCTCTGATCTTCCGGCAGATTCCAGCAACCTGGCCTGGAAAGCCGCCGCGGAAATGATAGCCGAATTCGGCGGTCCGGCGGGCGGAAGCTCAAAAGCCGCCGCAGGCACAGAAGCGGCGGGCGGAAATGCAAAAGCTGCCGCAGGCACAGAAGCGGCGGGCGGCGTCCTCACCATCCACATCCAAAAGCAAATCCCGATGGCGGCGGGACTTGCCGGCGGCAGCAGTAACTGTGCTGCCGTCCTTCACGCTATCAACCAGCTTTGGGAACTGAACCTTTCTGTGAAAGAACTTTGCAGGATCGGCGCACGGCTAGGCTCCGACGTACCGTTTTGCATCATGGGACAGGCAGCCGCAGAGAAAGCTTTGCAGGGAAGCTTTGCAGACGACCCGGATGCATGTCACTGTGCACTGGCGACCGGAACAGGAACCGATCTGAAACCTCTAACCGGACTGGACTCGTTTATCGTGCTGTCTAAGCCGGCTATCGGCGTTTCTACCGCAGAGGTCTATCGTGGTATCGACAACGAAGGAATACCACGCCATCCGGACAATAATGCAGTAATATCTGCGATTTGCGAAAATAATTACAAAGTGCTAGAGGAAAAAATGGTCAATGTACTTGAAAATTTTGCGTTAAAGCGTTATCCTATCATTGTGTATACAAAGAACATAATGTTCGATTTATGCCAGTCCGCCGGGATTCCGAACTGTGTCATGATGAGCGGAAGCGGACCGACCGTATTCTGCCTGTGTGAAGAGTTAAGCAAAGCACAGCAGATCTGCGAAGTGATGAAGTCTCGCAATCCAGAGAGCTTTGTCGCAAAAACGACAGGACAGGACAGGCATCGCGATGTAACAAGAGAGGGAAAACATGTTGAATTTTGACATCCAGAATCATAGACCGCTGCGCGAAATGGTCTATGAAGAGCTAAAAATGCAAATACTTACAGGGACCATCATCCCGGGCACCCGTATGATGGAAGTTGAGCTGGCAGAGGAAATGGGCGTAAGTCGTACACCGATCCGGGAAGCGATCCGGAAGCTGGAAAAAGAAGGGCTTGTCACCATCGAGCCGCGCCGTGGAGCATATGCTTCTCAGATCTCTACCGATGATATGGTGGAGATACTGGAAGTACGCCAGAATATGGAAGGGTTGGCAGCATTCTTTGCAGCGTCTCGTATGAAGCCGGAGCAAATGCGTGAGCTGGAAGATGTTTCAAAAAAATACAATCAGGCGGTCGCAGATGGAAATATGCAGGATATGATCACTTACGACACACGTTTTCATCGCATTATCGTGGAGTCCTGCAACAACAAGATCCTGGTGCAGATGATCGAACAGCTGCAGGAACTGGTCCTGCGCTTCCGCTATATTTATTATGATAATTTCCGTCGTGCAGAAAACATGCCGGAAGAGCACCAGACGATCCTGGAAGCCATCGAAAATGGTGATGCAGATGCAGCCCGCCAGGCAGCCGATATACATATCGACCGGCTAAAGGATCTGATCATTCGCGAAGGTGTGTAGGCGATCCGTTAAACTAGCAAAGTCGGCTAATCAAAGTTTCTTAGGGTTTACCCAAAGTCCCCAGAAGACTCCGAAACAGGAATTTTCTGGCGGGCTTTTTTTGTTTGTGCGGGTAATTCCGAGATTTTCTTTCAAAGTGCGGTTTGATTTTGCAAATTCCGCTGGAACCAAACGCCCGGGTTCAACACGCTCTGCCAATTTCTGTTGAGCGCATAAGCCGCTGTGCGGCGAACCTCCGACGTGATTTATTCCTCCAGCCCCTAAACAATGCGATCTGCAGACCACGGAAACAGGTCTCACAATCCGCCGCCCGTCTGCATAATCGCCCTGCCCCCTTCATATGCTTGAAAAGGAAATATAGTTCCCGCACCAATAAAGGAGGTTACAAATATGACTACATCGCCTTACGATACGCTGCCAACCGGGAAGCAGGCCCTCGCACCCACCAGCGGCGAAAGTATAGAAGAGAAGCCGTCGATAACAGGAAATCCCGCAGCTCCGGCCGATCCACTGCCGTCTGCAAAGGCACCCAATCCGATCACCGACCCTTACGGAGGATATGAAGAAATTTCTCTAGAAGAAGCGGCACGTCTTGCGACTCCTGTAATAAGTCAATCACAAGACTCCGGCAGCAGTCCGGCTGCGAACCGAAATTCCGGCGATCCGGGTTCTGCAAAGCCGGCCGCGTCGCAGCCGGCATCCGCGCCAGACACTGCTATGAAAAAAATACAGCCTGCCGCATCAGCTCGCACTGACACCCAGTTTGGCGACGTCAATAATACCGGCAATGCAGGCAGCGCAGGCACTGCCAGCAGTTCTGTATCTCTGTCAAATACCGGCAATACCGGCACTGCCAGCGGTTCTGCATCTCTGTCAAATACCGGCAATTCCGGCAGCTCAGGCGCTGCCAGCAGTTCTGCATCTCTGTCAGCCGAATCCCTGCTAGACGCCGAACTCCATTACGACAACATCCGCCTGCGAAACCGGCGGCGCACCTGGAACTACACCCTCCCGTTCGATGAAACACTGCTGGTTCCTGACACCATGCCAGACATGATCCAGATTCTCTTTTCCGAGGGTCGCGTCACGCCATCTCAGCCGGGCAAGACCCATTACAGCAGCAGCGATACATATTCTGGTGAGATTTTGTTGTTCACCGTCTACCGTCCGGACGGCGGCGAGGGAACTCCTGTAGACGTAGTCCGCTCCACCATCACCTTTGAAACGTCCGCCTGCTGGGGGACTTCCAGCGCGCAGAACACGTCCCCTTCGCAAGCCGATTCCGACCGTATTTATTATGCGACAGTCTGCCTGAAAGAAGTCGAACCGTCCCGACTCAACGAGCGGAAATTCCAGGTACGCGGGAAGCTTTGCATTGCTGTTACGGAAATCCAGAAAACAGAACTGCACGTGCTGCGGGATTCCAGCGACAAGAATCTGATCCTGAAGCAGGAAAAAAAGGAGGCTGCAGATCTGATATTCGAAACAGAAGAATTTGCAGACATAGAACAGGAAATTGCCGTTGAGGAAGGTCAGCCGCAACCGGTACGGATCTTAAAAGAGAGCTTCACTATCACGGAAACCCACAGGCAGATTTCATCGGGCAAACTGATCATCAACGGGCTTTTGCAGATCCAGATCCTGTATCTGGGAGAGGACGACGAAAGAGAGAATCAGCTTTGCTGCCGGAGGGAAAAGACGGAATTCACCCAGTTCATCCCACTGCAAAGCCAACTGAACAGCGATCTTATCAAAGTGGATTTCAATGACGACGGACTCAAGTTAGCTATCGAAAATCAGGATACCTTCCATCTGGAAGGACAAGTGCGGATCCGGATCCACGGGTACGGATCCAAGCAGATCCCAGTGGCCTCCGACGCCTACCACAAAGAAAAATCCATCCATTTCGATCGGAAGGTCGAGGATCTTTCCTGTCTCACAGATGTGCTTTCCGGGGAAATTTCAGCACGAGAAGTGGTGAACCTGACGCAGCAGGATCAGCATCCCGAGAAGCTGATCTGCGGGAGCATTCTCCCGAGTAATATTTCAGTCCATCCGGAGCACGGGAGGATCGTCATCGAGGGAACAGTCCCTGTCAGGATCCTGTCACTGGATGAAAACGGGCGGGCTTTTGTCATTAAATCAGAGGTTCCGCTGCGGGGAGCACTTAACACATCCGCTTCACCAGAAGCTTTGCAGGAAGCCGATCTGTTCACATGCTCCGCTATCAAGGACTTCTGGATCGACACAATCAACAGCAGGCAGATTGAGATCAATGTGAACGCTATCATCGAGGTATGGATCAGTGAAACTCGTGAATTCACCACCCTTGAGCATTTCACTGCCAGGGGCGAAGATTCCCAGCAGCCTGCCATGGCCATCTACATTACCAGCGCAGGCGACAGCCTTTGGAATGTCGCCAAACATTATCAATGCGACGCCGATGCTCTGGTGCAGCTCAACCAAATTGATGGCGATGCTCCTCTGACGGAAGGTGCCAAGCTTCTGATCGTGCGCTGATCGAGTGCAGGGCATTCGCCGGTTACAGCAGGACAGTCCGTAACTGCCGGGAGCACCACGCGTGCTTCCGGCATCGATGGCCTCATCATGCCGGTCAAAAAACGTCCGGAGAACTCTTTGCAGAAATTTTTTTAGAAATCATGTATAAAGTTTCCACTCCTCGGAAAGACTCTTTGCAAACACTTGAAAAACGATCAGGAGGAAGGAAACGTGAAAAAATTACAGGAACATATCCGTCTGATGTCGGACGAACGAAAATGCGTGATCGCTTTGATCCTCGTGCTGTTTATGGGGCTGCTCCTCGTTTATACATATGCGGGGGGCGGCTGCCGGAACGACCACGAGGGGATCCTGCGGCTCCACGTCATCGCCAACAGCAACAATGTGGGCGACCAGGCGCTGAAGCTGAAGGTGCGGGATGCAGTCATTGAGTACATGGCCGACCAAAAGGATCTGAAAACCGTGGACGAAACGCGGGAATATTTAAAAGAAAACAAGAAGCGGCTGCAAAGGATCGCCGAAGGGGTCATTGCCGCCCAGGGGTATGATTATCCGGCGGCGGTGGAGCTGGGGGTACGCTACATTCCACAGAAAACTTACGGGGACATCACCTTCCCGGCCGGGAATTACGAGGCGCTCAACATCACCATCGGCAGCGGTCAGGGCGAAAACTGGTGGTGTGTACTGTTCCCGCCACTCTGCCTTTTGGACGAGGGGACGGCTCCTATTTCAGGTGATGATGCGGATTCTGATCCTGCAAAGGCTGCTAATGCCGGCGGCAGCTCTGCCGGATCTTACGTCCAGAGCGACACGCTGACTAAGGAGCAAAAACTGAAACTGCGGTGGAAAACGTTGGAGCTTTTAGAAGGGAATTAAAATAGGTCCGGGCCCTGCGTTAACGCAGGGCTTCTTTATAGAAAAAAGCCGGATCGAAAGCTTTGCAGAATGAAAAAAGGGGCTACAGCAGCCAGAGCAAATTCAGCGCCGCATTCAAGAAGCAGCACCAGATCCTTCCTTCGGATTATCGCAGAAATCCCTGAAGAAGAGATCCTTGTTTTCTGCAAAATCTACCGCCCGGCTTTTCGGAATGCTGCCGGAGTCATGCCGACGTTTTTGCGGAATTTTTCGATGAAGTAGCTGCTGCTGCCGAAGCCGGATTCGTAGGCGATCTGTGAGACCGGCAGATCGGTGTGTTCCAGTAGTTCCATGCTTTTGCTGAGGCGGTATTCCGTGATATATTCAAACAAAGTGCAGTTCATGTTTTTCTTGAAAAATCGACAGCATTCATTGGTACTGAGATGGAGGTGCTTTGCGATTTCGTCCAGAGTGATCTTTTCAGTGAAGTGCTCCCGGATGTAAGAGAGGATCTCTTTGATGCGCTGGTTGCGGCGCATCCGTGCTCCATCTGCAGCGGGAGCATCATGTTCCGCAAGACTCTCATGCAAATGGCAGACCAACTCTTTCCAGATGGCGTAAAGGCTGCTGCTGACAGCCAGTTCCCAGCCAAAGCTGCGACTTTTGTAATCCTGTTCGATGCTCATCGCCTCGTCCAGGATTTTCTTTTGCCAGAAAACCCCTGGATCCAGGATCACCGCATCGGCGGCAGAACTGCAAAATACCGGCTTCACATAGCTCCGCTCGAAAACGCTGTTGGGAAATGACGTTAAGAGTTTCGGGCTGACGTCCAGGGATATGAACATGGCATCAGAATCGTACCGGTCGCGGATCATGTGGAGCACCTCCGGATTGATGTAGATGCCCTGCCCTTCGTGCAGGTCAATGGTCTGCTGGTTGAAGAACACGGAAATGGTTCCGCGGACAACATAAGTCAGCTGGAATTCGTAGTGCCAGTGCCAGTTGACGAAACCCAGCACATTCTTTTTCAGGTCGTTTTCGTGAACAGCCAGTGGGAAATCGAACGTCCCGATCCGGGTAGTTTCCATCCGCTTGCTGTTGATGGGTATATCGAAAATCTGCATCTGCTTCTCCTTCTTTTCAAAAAGATCAATATTGCGACATATTACGCATAAATTATGATACAATTTTGCTTTTGCGTCAATATAATTATAACTGTACGAAGGAGGACAAAAGACATGACAACTGCAACCAGTGCAAAAAGAAATTCCATGCTTTTGATGGCTCTGTGTGCCATTATGTGGAGTCTCGGCGGTATCTTTATCAAACTGATTTCCTGGAATCCACTGCTGATCTGCGGAGTCCGCAGCGTTATCGCTGCATTGATCCTGGGCGGATATATGTTCGTCACCCGGACGCCTGTGAATTTCAACAAGTATTCTTTTGGTGCAGGGATAGGGCTTTCTACATCCTGCATATTCTTCGTCTTCGCCAACAAGCTGACGACTGCGGCCAACGCTATAGTACTCCAGTATACTGCACCGATTTTTATTCTTCTGATGTCGGCATTTTTATTCAAGCAGAAATTACATAAAAAAGAAGTTGTCGTAGTCGGGATCACTATGTGCGGTATCGTGCTGTTTTTTCTGGATCAGCTGTCCCCAGGCAATATTTTAGGGAATATTTTCGGCATCTGTGCCGGTGTTTTCCTGGCGCTCATGTTCGTTATGGTGGGACAGGGCGGCAAAGATGATTCCATTCGAATGAGTGGCATCCTGTTCGCTCACTGCATGGCTTCTATCGTCGGCGTTCCTATCGGGCTCATGACGACTACTTCCACCACGGGAATGGAAATCCTGTACGTTGTCATCCTGGGTGTGTTCCAGCTGGGGATCCCGTATGTACTTTACACGGTGGCGTCTCGCAACTGTCCACCTCTGGCCTGCTCTCTTATCGGCATGCTGGAACCTTTATTTAATCCGGTCTGGGTAGCCATTTTCGTCGGCGAAATGCCGGGAACCTTCGCACTCATCGGTGCGGCCATCATCATCGCTGTTGTAACCTGGTGGTGCATCAGCGAAAGCAAGGAGGAGGAAGCGGATGCGCCAGCGCTATGATTTTTGCTTGCTTTCGGCTGCAAAAATCATAAAATCGTGCCGGCAAGCTACACGTGATGACCGGCACGCCGGCACACTGCACTGAACTCTTCCTACATCACCCGCGGCAATAAAAATTCCTCAACAATTTCCCGCAAGTCTCTGGGATCCCGCACATCCTCCTCAAAGGTATAAATCAAGTCCCGCCACTGTCGCCATCCTTGTCTGCGATAGTCCTCCATTCGCCACAGCGCTTTCTTGTGATAATCCTCATCCGAATCCATCAGCCCGAAATGCTCCCAGATGATCTTGCTCCCATCCCGGCAGTAAATCGTAAAATCCGCATAGTATAAATGCCCGTCCCCCCGCCGGTCATAACTATAATCAATGCCATACTCCTCCAGCATATTCCGATCGTACCTGGTCATCTGGGCCGCATAGCTGGACTTGTTCAGAAAGTCCGCCATGCTGTCGGAGGTGAGAAACAGTTCCAGATACGAAGGATTCCCATTTTCATACAGGTACTGAATCCGCTTCTTCATATCCGC
>ERZ826764.1221-NODE-1221-length-31411-cov-3.601767_pt1 | contig 31411 bp, 26 predicted proteins | sample MGYA00519870_ERZ826764 | MGnify/ENA primary metagenome ERZ826764 (study PRJEB31778, sample SAMEA3449239) | human gut metagenome | biome: human gut; feature: human-associated habitat; material: faeces | place: United Kingdom | collected 2010/2012 ...
GGGAAGTCCGCTGTGTGATTTCTCTGCGGACTTTTGGAGTTTGGCTGCGATTTCATCTCGTGGCGCGATCAGGTAGTCGATCACCAGGGTGTCTCCTGGCTGTGCAAAATTGGATATATTTAAGATCGCAGGGCCGGAAAAATCCTTGTGAGTGAATAGAAGACCGCCTTTTTCTTCGGCGATCTTTTTTTGTGCCCGCAGCACTCTGATCCGGCAGTCTTTGAAGGAGATCCCCGACAGCTTCGCGTAAGGATAGTTCTGGACGCGGATCGATGTCAGGGCGGGATGCAGCGGGGTCATTTCAAGATCCAGGTCTCGCTGCAGCACGGAAAACAGCTGTCCGTCGGATCCGGTGGCCGGATAGGAGCAGCCGCCGGATGCTAAAATGATGGTCTTTGCCCGGAATGTGGTTTTGTTTGTGGTGATCTCCCAGCAGCCGGAGGTGGAAGTGTCTGAATGAGGATGACTCGATTCGGATGAGGGGTCATGATCATTCGCATCGCAGACCGGATCGAAATTGCTGGAATGTGACCGCCTATCGGTGATCTCCTCGGCAGAGATCCGTCGGATCCCGGTAACTTCCTGATCGTAAGCGATCTCGAATCCGTTTTCCTGAGATTTCCTCACCAAAAGATCCCGGATATCCTGAGCCTTTCTGGATGCCGGAAATACCCTGCCGTCTTCTTCCTGCGTGACAGTCGGGATCCCGTTTTTTTCGAGAAAAGAGATCAGTTCCAGGTTATTGTGTTTATAGAGGCAGCTGCGGATACGGCCGCCTTTTTTCCCATACCGGTCGATGAAATCTTTGATGGATCCGCCGTGGGTGATGTTGCACTGGCCGCCGCCGGACATCAAAAGTTTCGTGCCGGCGCGGCCTGTTTTCTCCAGGATCAGGCCGGTTGGTCGATTTCCGGCCGGCTGGCTTTTGTGCGGGCAGCTGGATGCGGGTGCTGCCATGCGAGGGGCAGCCTGCTGGGATGGGGAGGCTGCCCCAGCCTGGCGGCCTTCGGCCGCCGTATCAAATCTGGCGCCGGCGAACAGGCCGGATGCGCCGGCGCCGACGATAATGCAGTCGTAAATCATGCGGGTGACTTCCTTTCCTTTTAGACGCGGGATCGCTGAACGCGTCAGACGCGCGGGCCGTTTTCTCTGCCTGGTCCGGCCCGTCGCTTCACGATCCCGCAGGGATCGCTTTGCATAAAAAAGAAAAAGGAACCGAATCCGGTTCCCTGTCTCTTATGACGTGTGTCACTATTTTTCTTCCTTAGACTTGATCTTAGCAGATTTACCAGTTCTGGCACGCATGTAGTGAAGTCTTGCTCTTCTAACTTTACCGCGTTTTACTACTTCGATCTTTTCTACCAGCGGAGAGTGGATCGGGAAAGTCTTTTCCACGCCTACTCCGGAAGCGATTCTTCTTACAGTGAAAGTCTCGCCGATTCCGCCGTTCTGTCTCTTCAGAACAAAGCCTTCAAAAATCTGAATTCTTTCTCTGTTTCCTTCTTTGATTTTAACGTGTACCTTTACGGTGTCTCCAACGTTAAACGCAGGGATATCAGTCTTGAGATAATCCTGTACAACTGAGCTTAATACATCCATTGGTTTTCCTCCTTCCCTTCAAGACGTTCGTGGGCATGTGCCGTGTTGCCATGCATCCAGAGGACCGCCCGTAATCAAGCCTTTATATTATATCTTATGAATGGGCGGATTGCAACATGTTTCTTTTAAAAACGATTTCTAAGAAGCCGGTTTTCTGATTTTTAAGAGGCCGGTTTTCTGAGGCGTTTGCAAAGGGCGGGATCTGCGGCGTCGCGTGGTCACGGGGATGCGGTGTTGTAATGTCGCATGGTCGCGGTGTCGCAGCATCGCGGGGACTGGGGTGGTTTGTATCGAGATGTTCTTTGCGGGACCTGCCTTTAGGATCGTGAATTCCCAGATCGTAAAAAAATCGCTTTGGATTTGGATTTTTTGTCGTCTGCAAGCCATGTGCTGCTTCGCGAATTCCCATTATGCAAAAAAATTACGGCAGATGGGAAGCGTTCTGCAAAATTTCCGCCACATAGACGTTTCCTAGCTCCTTAATATAACAGTTTTGTTATTTACTGGGGAGTGAATCGGCGGGAGCGAGGGGATTTTAAAGCAGATATCATCCTTCAGTTCCCATCTCGTCCCTTAAAAAAGAAATTTGGGAATTCACGAATTTCAAGCTGGCGGGAAAACGGATGAGAGTTCCGATACAGGTCAAATTATTTTCTATCTGGGAATTCGCGATGAGTGTAATTAAGAGAACTGCTTTATTTACATTTATGCAATGCGGATTTCTGCAAAGTGCGAGGCTTGCGGCAGCCATCTCGATATCGTATAATGGGACGAGAGAAATGGGAGGTGCAGTATGGGCGGATTTGTTTTTTCGATCATGTTTGCTTTTGTCATGTGGATGGCTGCCATAGCGATGGCTATCATGGCGGTGATCGCTATTTGTGCATTGATGAATTATATTTTTGAAAGTATTTTTCTGTATCGGGTTTCTCAGATCCGGAATTATTCTCATGGATTTCTGGCGTGGATCCCGTTTCTAAACAAGCTGCGGCTGGGACAGATCGCAGGTAAAAAGAATGTGGGGATTTTGTTGACGATCCTGGATATCATCTGCACTGCCTGTTTTGCAGAAATGTGTTTTGGTCCGCAGTCCATGGCAGATACCAGTCTGAATTCGATCATTTCTATCTTATGGCTGGTCACATTCCCGATCGTTTTCATTTTAAACATCTACCTTTCTCACAGGATCATGAAAAAGGTGATGCCGCGGTGGGCGGATCTGTTGACTTTGGCCAATGTGTTCACTGCTGGAATTTCCAGATCGATTATTTTGTTCCTGCTTCGAAACCGGAAGGAGCTTCTGGCGCCGGAGCCGGGACCTGTGATTTCATAAATTTTAATTTGGTATGAGAGGAGGATTCCATTATGATCGACAATATCAACTGGTATCCGGGGCATATGAAGAAGACCCGGGAGCTGATTCAGGAAAATTTGAAAATGGTGGATGCTGTCATCGAGGTGATCGATGCGAGGATCCCGATTTCCAGCAGAAATCCTATTATAGATGAACTGGTGAAAAGCAAGCCGCGGATCATCGTACTAAACAAGAGCGATCTGGCAGATGACAAGGCGGTAAAAGACTGGGCAGAAACCTTTCGCCGACAGGGAAACAAGGCGCTGGCCATGAACTGTATGAGCGGGGCGGGCAGCAAGGAGCTGTTCCGTCTTTTAAGCAGTATGGAGGCTGAAAAAAACAAGGACAAGGTGCGGCAGAAGCCGTATCGACTGATGATCGTCGGCGTGCCGAATGTGGGCAAGTCGTCTCTCATAAACCGCATGACGGGAAAGAAAAGCGCTCAGACAGGCGACAGGCCGGGGGTCACGAGAGGTAAGCAGTGGCTTCGTCTGCAAAACGGGATGCAGCTTCTCGATACACCGGGGATATTATGGCCGAAATTCGAGGATCCTAAAGCAGGACTGAACCTGGCTTTTTGCGGTTCCATCAAAGATGAGATCCTGGATGTGCCGACCCTGGCCATGGAGCTGATCGGTGTGCTGGCAGAGCATTATCCCCAGCTTCTCATGGACCGGTATAAGTTGGAAGAAACGGGGGAAACTCCTCTCGAGACCATGGAGATGATGGCTCAGAAGCGTGGCTGCATCCTGCCGGGCAAGCGGATCGATTACGAGAGGATCGGCAAACTGACGCTGGATGAGTTTCGCGGCGGCAAGATCGGACGGATCACGCTGGAGCTTCCGCCGGTTCCTGCAAAGAGCTCAGCCGGGGGCAATGGCGATCCGGCGGATCATAGCCCAGCCGGGGCAACCTGTTCGGCAGACGACTTCGCTGTTGCAGACAGTCACAGTCCGGCTGAAACTCCTGCAAAGGAGGCACAGGAATGACCAGGGAAGAACGGCTTGAAAAACAGAAGCAGCGGCTCATTGAAATGAAAGTGCCGGAGGAAGACCTGCATGAGCAGGGCTACCGGTGCATCGCCGGGATCGACGAGGTGGGCAGAGGACCGCTGGCTGGTCCGGTGGTTGCGGCGGCTGTGGTGCTTCCGGAGGAATTTAGCGTATTGGGAATAGACGATTCCAAGAAACTTTCAGAAAAGCGACGGGAGGAGCTTTTCGTCGAAATCAAAAAACACGCGGTCGCCTGGGGCATCGGTATGGCAGACCATCAGGTGATCGATGAGATCAATATTTTGCAGGCGACCAAACTGGCTATGCGCCGGGCGGTCCACGATCTGGAACAGAAGCTTGCGGATGCCGGTAAAGATCCTTTAGATTATCTGTTGTTTGACGCAGTCAAGATCGAGGAACTGGATCTGCCGCAACAGTCCATCATAAAAGGGGATGCCAAGGTGCTGGCCATTGCAGCCGCATCTATCATAGCCAAGGTCACAAGAGACAGAATGATGGTGAAATACGCGGAAGTTTATCCGGGATATGCCTTTGAAAAAAACAAAGGCTACGGGACGAAGGCTCACTACGAAGGTCTGGGGCTGCAGGGGATCTGCCCTATCCACCGAAGAACGTTTTTAAAGGGGAAATCTTATCCATCCCAGGAGTAGGGGAAGCCAGCTCGGAAGCAGGGGCGTAGCGGCGTCAAGCCAGCAGGTTCGCATCAGGCCAGCGGGCTCAGCACCACGCCAGGGAGTCTGGCGGCGTAGCGGCGTCAAGCCAGCAGGTTCGCATCAAGCCAGCGGGCTCAGCACCACGCCAGGGAGTCTGGCGGCAGACCGGCGTCAAGCCAGTGGGTTCGATGCCAAAGCAGCCCCATGCCAGCGATGGTCCGGGTCTCTTTTCCCCTTGCGCAGAAGACCCCGGCGTGGTAAAATGAATTTGTTATACGACTGACGGTATTTAAAGTGGAACAGACCACGTGGAGTATAATGAGAAGAAGAGAGCCGACCGTCTGGGCTGCATAAGTCCGGATCGTCAGGCCCTTTTTGCATATTAAGGGGAAAAAAGATTCGGCTCACAGTCAAGAGAGCATGAGGAGAAAAGAGATGGAAATCAAAACAGACATTCAGATCGCACAGGAAAATGAGATGGCGCACATCAGCCAGATCGCTGAGAAAGCAGGACTTGCAGAGGAATACGTAGAGCTTTATGGTAACTACAAGGCCAAGATCGACTACCGCCTGTTACAGGACAGAAAAGACAGGAAGGACGGCAAGGTGATCCTGGTGACGGCGATTTCACCGACGCCGGCAGGCGAAGGGAAGACGACCACTACCGTTGGTCTGGCAGATGCCATGAAGCGGATCGATAAAGATGTGATCGTAGCTTTAAGAGAACCTTCTTTAGGACCGGTCTTCGGCATCAAGGGCGGAGCCGCAGGCGGCGGCTACGCACAGGTGGTGCCGATGGAGGACATCAACCTTCACTTCACCGGCGATATGCACGCTATCGGGGCTGCCAACAATCTGCTGGCGGCTATGCTGGACAACCATATCCAGCAGGGAAATGAACTGGGGATCGACCCGAGAAGGATCACCTGGAAGCGCTGCGTGGACATGAATGACCGGCAGCTGCGGTTCATCACCGACGGCCTGGGCGGAAGAATCAACGGAACACCTAGAGAAGACGGATTTGACATCACGGTAGCCAGCGAGATCATGGCGATCCTGTGTCTTTCCAGAAATATCGAGGATTTAAAAGAACGTGTTTCCCGCATCGTCGTGGGATACACTTATGATGAGAAGCCGGTCACAGCGGGTCAGCTGAAAGCACAGGGAGCGATGGCGGCTCTGCTGAAGGATGCTCTCAAGCCGAACCTCGTTCAGACGCTGGAAAAAACACCTGCGCTGATACACGGAGGTCCTTTCGCTAATATCGCTCACGGATGCAACTCGGTAATGGCGACGCGCATGGCGATGAAAATGGCGGATTACGTGGTGACAGAAGCTGGATTTGGCGCGGATCTGGGAGCAGAAAAATTCCTGGATATCAAATGCCGCATGGCGGATATCAGACCGTCTGCAGTCGTTGTCGTTGCAACGGTAAGAGCGTTGAAACATCACGGAGGCGTATCCAAGGCGGATCTGGGAACAGAAAACCTGTCAGCACTGGAAAAAGGCCTGCCTAATCTTTTGCAGCATGTGGAAAACATCACGAAGGGATTCGGGCTTCCGGCTGTGGTAGCGATCAACCGGTTCCCGACCGATACGGAAGCAGAGCTGAAACTGGTGGAAGACAAGTGCAGACAGCTGGGCGTCAACGTAGCTCTCAGTGAAGTCTGGGGCAAAGGCGGAGAAGGCGGTATCGCACTGGCAGAAGAAGTCGTTCGCCTCTGTGAAGAACCGAATGATTTCCACTTCACATACGAGCTTGACTGCTCCATCCGCGAAAAACTGCAGGCGATCGCACAGAAGATCTATCACGCAGATAATGTGAAATTCCTGCCGGCAGCAGAAAAAGAAATGAAGCAGCTGGAAGACCTGGGATTTGGGAATCTGCCGATATGCGTGGCGAAGACTCAGTACAGCTTTTCTGACGACCAGAGCCTTTTAGGAGCACCGAGAGGATTCGATCTGACAGTGCGCAACCTGAAAGTCTCCGCAGGAGCAGGCTTTATCGTGGCCTTGACTGGAAATATCATGACGATGCCGGGGCTGCCGAAGAAACCGGCGGCAGAAAATATCGATGTAGATGCATCGGGAAAGATCACCGGCCTGTTTTAAGATAGAAAGGGTGAAAAAAATGATTTATACGGAGAAATCCTGTAAGAAATTCATCGAAGCGGCAGCGAGCAAAGAGCCGGTTCCCGGTGGCGGGAGCGTTGCGGCTCTGGCTGGTGCGCTGGGGACCTCCCTGGGGCACATGGTAGGTGCTTTGACGGTAGGAAAGAAGAAATATGCCGATGTGGAAGATGAGATGATGGAGCTGATGAAAGAAGGACGGCAGCTGCAGCGTGAACTTCTGGATCTGGTGCAGGCGGATATCGATATGTTCGAGCCCCTGTCTCAGCTGTATTCTCTAAAACCGGAAACGGATGAGGAGATCGCAGAGAAGGAACGCCTGATGGAGGAGGCTCTGGAAAATGCCAGTGCAGTTCCTCTTCAGATCATGGAAAAATGCGGCCGGGCAATCGAGCTTTCGGTAGCTTTCGCCAAGCGGGGCAGCAGGATCGCGGTCAGCGATGCTGGATCCAGTGCTATCCTCTGCAAAGCAGCCCTGCAGGCTGCCAGCCTCAACGTTTACATCAACACCAGGATGATGCAGAACCGGGCAAGAGCTGAGGAACTGAACGAGATCTGTGCCATCAGGATGATGAAATACACATCGCTGGCAGATGAAGTATTCGAATGTGTATCAAATCAATTAAAGAAGGGAAACGATTAATGATAGAACTGAAGGGGAAGCCGGTAGCAGATGACATCAAGGAGAGGGCGATCAAGCGTGTGGAAGAGCTTCGCAGTCAGGGGATCATACCAAAGATCGCGACCATACGGGTAGGCGATGATCCGGGTGATATCGCTTACGAACACGGGATCTGCAGCCGGGCAGAAGAAATGGGGATCGATATCAAGCAAAAGGTTTTTGCAGGGAATATTTCGCAGGAGCGGCTTCTTGCAAAGATCGCAGCATACAACGAAGACCAGGATATCCACGGCGTCCTGATCTTCCGGCCTCTGCCGAAGCAGTTCGACGACAAGACGATCTGCAAAGCTCTCGATTTCCGAAAGGACGTAGACGGCATCACGGCCGGTTCGATGGCAGGGGTGTTCACTGGCAGCGGCGAGGGGTTTCCGCCCTGCACGGCAGAAGCCTGCATCCGTATGCTGGACTATTATGGATATGATCTTACGGGAAAGAAAGTCACGGTGTTTGGCAGAAGCCTGGTGATCGGAAAACCGGTGACGGTGATGGCTCTGGATCGCCATGCCACGGTGACCATCTGTCACAGCAGGACGACGCCGGAGGTACTGCGGGAAGCCGGGAAAAATGCAGATGTGCTGATCACAGCTGTAGGCAGGGCGAATTTTTTGACGCGGGATCTGACTGGAGAGGATCAGATTATCCTGGATGTGGGGATCAACGATGATGGCGCCGGAGGCATATGCGGCGACGTAGATCCGCAAGCCGCATCCGCAGCGGCAGCGGTCAGCCCGGTGCCGGGCGGTGTCGGCAGCGTGACCACCGCCGTTCTCATGGATCACGTGGTAACGGCCGCAGCGCGAAGCGCTTTGCAGGAAAAATAAAAGGAATGGAAAAAGGTAAAGTGTCTGCGGGCACTTGCCTTTTTTTTGCATTGCGTGTAAAATTGATATATTATGCAGTTACTATAAAATTGCATGGAGTATGAGTATAAGAGGGATGATGGATTGAGGAATCTTTTGATCATTCTCTGGCTGATCCTGATCGGGGTCATTGCGGTTCCCGTCTGCCTGGATTATATGAACGGCACGCCGAAGGACGATGTGCTTTCTGTGATTCAGAGGGAGACGGAGACGGATGATATCCGTGTCACGCTAGAGGAGGAAATCGGAAACAAGGCGATGTACTGTTTTCAGACGGGCAGTGATTTTGGGGCGGCAGTGTTTTCCCGGATGGGAGAGCGGTACTGCTACCAGGAGAGCACCATTGGAAACGGAGAGAAATACATTGATGTGCGGCTGGACACGGGCTGGGATGTGTACCAGTATTACGTAACGGCGGATGGAGCGCAGCAGAAGAAGATCGAGACGTACCAGGGGGTATACCGGATCTATCTGGCGGCGTTTCTGATTTTGCTGGGAGCGAGTCTGCTGTATGGTCTTTGGAATATGAGACGAAGGAATAAGAATAAAAACCAGTAAGGAGAGATATAAATCATGGAGAAGAATTTAGCAAAGACTTACGATCCGAAGGATTTTGAGGATCGCATTTATGAGATGTGGGAGTCGAACGGTGCATTCCACGCGGAAGTGGATCCCGATAAAAAGCCGTTCACCATCGTGATGCCGCCTCCTAATATCACAGGCCAGCTTCACATGGGGCATGCGCTGGATCAGACTTTGCAGGATGTTTTGACGCGGTTTAAACGTCTGCAGGGCTACAGCGCTTTGTGGCTGCCGGGAAGCGATCATGCCAGCATCGCGACAGAGGTAAAAGTAGTAGACCGGATCCGCAAGGAAGAGGGCCTGGAGAAAGAAGATCTGGGAAGAGAGGAATTCTTAAAGAGAGCCTGGGACTGGAAGAAAGAGTTCGGCGGCAAGATCACCAAGCAGTGCCGCAAGCTGGGCGATTCCTGCGACTGGAGCAGAGAGCGCTTCACCATGGACGAGGGCTGCAACAAAGCGGTCAATCACTTCTTTGTAAAGCTGTACCGCAAGGGCCTGATCTATAAAGGCAACCGTCTCATCAACTGGTGTCCGGAATGCGGGACTTCCCTTTCGGATGCCGAGGTAGAGCACGAAGATAAGAACGGCATGTACTGGTATTTCCGCTATCCGGCTGCTGACGGAGGCGAAGGTGTTGTAGTGGCTACTTCCCGTCCGGAAACCATGTTCGGCGATGTGGCTATCGCAGTACATCCGGATGATGAAAGATACAAGGATCTGGTGGGCAGGAACGTGATCCTTCCGCTGGTAGGCCGGGAGATCCCGGTGATCGCCGACCCGTATCCGGATCCGGAGAAGGGGACAGGTGCTGTTAAGATCACGCCGGCTCACGATCCTAACGACTTCGAAGTAGGACAGCGTCACGATCTTGAGAATCTTTCCTGCATCGACTTCGACGCCAGGATGAATGGCCTTGCCGGCAAGTACGAGGGAATGGACCGCTACGAGTGCCGAAAGGCGTGGGTCAGGGATCTGGATGAAGCCGGATACCTGATCAAAACAGAGGAAAAAGTCATTCCGGTCGGGGAATGTTACAGATGCCACACGGTCGTTGAGCCGATGCTTTCCGATCAGTGGTTCGTCAAGATGGAAGAGCTTGCAAAGCCTGCGATCGAGGCTGCAAAGAGCGGCGCGCTGACTCATGTGCCGGAGCGTTTTGAAAAGACATATCTCCACTGGCTGGAAGAAATCCGTGACTGGTGTATCTCCCGTCAGCTGTGGTGGGGCCACCGGATCCCGGCATACTACTGCCAGGATTGCGGGGAACTTATGGTAGAAGAAACGGCGCCGTACAAGTGCAGCAAGTGCGGAAGCACCAACATCAAACAGGATGAGGACGTACTGGACACCTGGTTCTCCTCCGCGCTGTGGCCGTTCTCCACATTAGGATGGCCGGAAGAGACGGAAGATCTGAAATACTTCTATCCGACGGATGTGCTGGTAACGGGCTACGACATCATCTTTTTCTGGGTCGTAAGGATGGTGTTCTCCGCACTGGAAACTACAGGCGAAGTGCCTTTCCACCATGTATATGTACACGGCCTGGTGCGCGACGCACAGGGTCGCAAGATGAGCAAGTCCCTGGGCAACGGGATCGACCCGCTGGAGATCATCGATCAGTACGGTGCGGATGCACTGCGGTTCATGCTGACCACAGGCATCACACCGGGAAATGACATGAGATTCAAGACGGACAAGCTGGAATCCGCCAGAAACTTTGCCAATAAACTGTGGAACGCATCCAGGTTCGTTATCATGAACCTGCAGGACGAAGACGGTAATTTCCGCCAGATGGCAGATCTGACAGATCTGGATAAGGCCGCGCTTCAGGATGAGGACAAGTGGATCATTTCCAGAGTCAACGACGCTACAAAATACATCACGGAAACCATGGAGAAATACGACCTGGCACTGGCCGGGCAGAGAGCATATGATCTGATCTGGAACGAGTTCTGCGACTGGTACATCGAGATCGTCAAGGGCAGACTGTACGGCGACGATGAAGAGGATAAAAAGGTGGCCAGAGCAGTTCTGGTCAAAGTTCTGAAGGATATGCTCCGCCTGCTCCACCCGTTCATGCCGTATATCACAGAAGAGATCTGGACATATCTGCCGAAGGGTGAAGCTGACGCGGACAATCCGAAGGGCTTCCTCATCAAGGAACACTGGCCTGTATACAGCGAGGATCTCTGCTTCCCTCAGGAGGCTGAGAAGCTGGAAATGGCAATGAACATCATCAAGAGCATCCGTAACATCCGTGCAGAGGCTGACGCGGCTCCGAGCAAGGCGCTGCGCGCTGTCATCCTGTGCGGCGAAGGCAGAGAAAACGTAGTCAAGGCCGGCGAGCGTTACATCAAGAAACTGGCCAACATCACGGAGATCAGCTTCATCGCAAGCAAGGCGGAGGTACCGGAAGAGGTGATGTCTGCAGTCGTTCCCGGTGCTGAGATCTTCATCCCGTTGGATGACATCATGGATTACGAAGCCGAGTTGGATCGCCTGCAGAAGGAAAAGAAGAAGCTGGAAGGCGAAGTGAAGCGGGTCAAAGGCAAGCTTTCCAACGAAGGCTTTGTCAGCAAGGCGCCGCAGAAGGTCGTGGAGGAAGAGAAGGCAAAGCAGGTAAAATACGAAGAAATGCTGGCCAAGGTATGCGACCGCCTGGCCATCGTAGAAAAGAAAGTAAAATAAATGATCATAGACAGAATACACGAATTTAACAGATTTGGGATGGTTCTGGGGCTTGACCGGATGGAGGAGCTTCTCCGCCGTCTGGGAAACCCGCAGGACGATCTAAAAGTGATCCACGTGGCGGGAACCAACGGCAAGGGCTCTGTTTCCAAGTACCTTGAGGAGGGGCTTAGCGCCTGCGGTTACAAGATGGGGCTTTACACGTCGCCTTATATCGAAACGTTCAATGAGCGGATCCGGTATGACGGAGCGGATATTTCCGATGAGGATCTGGAATACTACGGACAGAAAGTGGTTTCGGCTGCGGAAGCCATGGTGGCGGACGGGCTGGATTCTCCCACGGAATTCGAGGTGGTGACGGCCATCGCTTTCCTGTATTTTGCGGGCAGGCAGGCGGATATCACGATCCTGGAAGTGGGGCTTGGAGGTATCGGCGATTCCACCAATGTGGTGAAAAGCCCGCTGGCAAGCGTCATCACGTCCATTTCATATGATCACATGGCGCAGCTGGGCAGCAGCCTGGCAGAGATCGCGGTCAACAAGGCGGGGATCATCAAGACAGGCTGTCCGGTAATCGCTAACGTGCCTCAGCGAGATGCTGCAAAGATCATTGCGCGCAAGGCGTATGCCATGGGAAGCCGGTTATATGACATTTCGGGCATCCGTGCGGCAGTTTCTGATGAGACGCCGTTCTCACAGAAGGTGAGCATGGAGCTTTATGAGAAGAGCTACAGTGATGTGGAGATTTCCATGGTCGGGCGTCATCAGGCGGAAAATCTGAAAACGGCGCTGGCAACTTTGGAGATCCTGCGCAAGTCAGGTGCAGTCAAGCTGGACCGCGAAGCCCTGTATGAGGGGCTGAAGCGGGCCAGGCAGCCGGGACGGTTCGAAGTGATCAGCGAGGACCCGCTGGTCATCATAGACGGCGCTCACAATGAAGCGGGGGCGCAGGCTTTGCAGGAAACCATGGCACAGCACTTTGCAGGAAAAAAGATCCTGCTCGTGGCAGGAATCCTGGCGGACAAAGAAATCGATTCAATAGTAAAGTTTCTGACGAAAATCACAGATCATATCATCGTGACGGAGCCGGACAATCCGCGAAAGCTGGCGGCAGAAAAGCTGGCGGGGCATGTGGCGGACTTTGGCGTTGCGGCGGAGGTCGTTTCGGATGTCGAGGCGGCGGTGCATCGTGCAAAGGAGCTGGCGGACGGCTACGACGTGATCCTGTTTGCGGGATCGCTGTATCTGATCGGAGATGTACGGAGGTTATGGAGAAATGAGCGAGGCGAAGAAAGGTAACAAAGTATTACTGTATTACAATGCGTATTCGGGAAGCGGCGTATTCAAGAACAACCTGGACTATATCGTAGAGCGGTGCCAGGAAGAGGGGTTTCAGGTGGTGCCGGTCCGCGCGTCGAAGGGATATGTGATCGAAGAAACGCTGGCGAACCTGGAGCAGAACGAGTACGACCGTATCATTGCGGCTGGGGGAGACGGAACTATCAATATCTGCGTCAACGCCATGATCCGTCATGATATCCGGCTGCCGCTGGCACTGCTTCCGGCGGGAACGGCCAATGATTTTGCTTATTATTTTGACATCCCAAGCAGTATCGAATATCAGCTGGATATCGCTTTGGGAACAACGACCAGTCCGGCGGATGTAGGGGTGGTAAACGATCGGAATTTCGTCAATGTGGCGGCTATGGGGGCGCTGATAGATGTGAGCCAGAAGACGGATCCCAACCTGAAAAATGTGATGGGAACACTGGCTTATTATCTCAAGGCGGTGACGGAGCTTCCGCAGCTTCGTGCACTTCCGGTGACTTTGACGACGCCGGATGAGGTGATGGAAGAAGAGATCTATTTCATGGTCGTGATGAATGGGGAATCAGCCGGAGGTTTCCGGAAATTATCGCCGCAATCGTCTATCAACGATGGGAAGCTGGACGTGATCGCCTTCCGTAAAATGCCTATCGTAGAACTGGGACCGCTTCTTTTCGAGGTGGTCAAGGGCAGACACCCGAAAAATAAAAACGTTTTGTCTTTTCAGACGGAAAAACTGCGCATAGAATCGCCGGAGGATATCAGCACCGATATCGATGGCGAACATGGAGAAAAGCTGCCGCTGGAATTCAGTGTGCTGCACAACAGATTGGAGGTGTTTGTGTCTCCGGACGCAATTCATTATGATAGATTCTAATAAAAAACTGAACTATGTGATCGCAACGACAGACGACTACGAACGGCTTGTACCGTTTTTCGTAGCCAACGACCTGGAATTCCCTGACGAAGAAGATTACGAGGTGCCGACGGATCTCGTTCAGTGCTGGAAGGTGACCGAAGGTGCACAGCCGGAGCCTGATGAGGATTCGGCGGAATACAAGACTGATCATCACCGCCTGATCGGAGGTTTCGTTCTGGCAGAAAGACAGGGCGAGTTTATCGTGGACGGCATCGCCGTGGATCCGGAATACCGAAAAGAAAATCTGGGAAAAGCCCTGCTGGATCTGGGGATCGCAGAAACGAGAAAACGCGGCGGTAAAAGAATTTTCCTCGTGGCCCGTGCACCGGGATTTTTTAGAAAATCCGGATTCGTCACCGTGCCGCGGGAGGAAGCACCAAACTTCTTCGAGTGCCTCACCTGTCCGCAGTACGGTGTGGACTGCCACCCGGAAGTGATGCGGCTGGATCTGAAGTAGGGCTCTGATCCCATTTTATTTCTCATGCATATTCCCTCGCCTCCTGCGCATATATTCTACCAGACCACAATCTGGAGGATCAAAACATGGAATATTTTGGGGAGGAAAACCGGGTCCATCTGTCGGGGAGAATACTGACCGCACCGGTTTTTAGTCATAAAACCTACGGAGAAGCTTTTTATCTGATGATGCTGGGAGCGTTTCGCAAAAGCGGCTGTGAGGATCGCATCCGTCTGATCGTTTCCGAGAGGATCCTGGGCGGCAGATCACCTCAGGAAGGAGATCTTGTGGACCTGTACGGACAGATCCGAACATACAACCGGGAAGTAAACGGTAAAAATCATCTGGAAATCAATGTGTTCGTCAGGGAACTGTACTATTGGGGCGAAGAGCATCCGGACGGGGTTTTCAACGGGTACGGCAGCTTTTCTTATTGCAACGAGATATCTTTAGAAGGTTTTTTATGCAAAGTTCCCGTCAGGCGGACATCTCCGCTGGGCCGTGAGATCTGCGACCTGATGCTGGCCGTCAACCGGCAGTACAATAAATCCGACTACATCCCGGCAATCGCCTGGGGCCGCAACGCTGTCTACGCTGCAACGCTCGCAGTGGGCGAGAAGATCTTTGCAGAAGGACGGCTGCAAAGCCGGGAATACCGAAAATACAGCGATGACGGGATCGCAGAGATCCGAACCGCCTACGAAGTCTCCATCGGAAGGCTGGAGAGGGTGGAGTAGACAAAATCAAGCCGGAGTAACACTCTGTAGGATACCGATATGGATGTATCATTTTAAAATTAGAGCTATATTCTATCAGGAAAATGTGTTATTATACTAGTGATAGATATTAAATTGAATATATCTAAGAACCCCTTAGAAATTTGCACCGTTTGTTTACAGCGGTGCAAATTTCGTTTTTGATGCAATCATAGGTCAGGTGTTCTGGTAACAGAAAGCAGTCCACCAATAGGTAGGAATAATATGGTAATTATAAGTACATCCCACCCGAAGCATGTGATAAGATAAATGTATAAAATACTACATGAGGTGCATGTATGAATCATGCACAGAGAGAAAAGGAGTCGAACTATGATGACCAGGTATTTGAATTTAGGCGGGAATTCGAATGTAAAAGAGTTTTTTATTGGAGAGGATTACATCGATGTAGTGTTTAAAGACAGATCGATCTATCGGTATTCTTATGCGAGTGCAGGACGTGAGCACGTGGAGCACATGAAAATTCTGGCACAGGTTGGATCGGATTTGAATTCCTACATTAATGAAAATGTCCGTGAGAAGTATGAAAAGAAGGGCTGGATATGAATAACGGCAAGGTTTTGAGCACTATTGGTATTTTTATTATAGCTCCAGTGATGATGTTTGCATATATAACGGGTCCAGGTCCTGATAAAGGATATGATCGCTGCCCGGATGGATATGAACCTCACCTGTATAAAAATGGACTCTGTCTTTACGAAAGCATATCGATGCGGCTCTCTGCAAATGCTGCGTTGGAATCTGACTCGGAGACGGAAGAGGACGAAATAGTTACTATGACGCATGCGCAACTGGAGGAGTTCGTACAGAGAGAAGTAACGAACGATCCCTTTATTTATGGTGTCGTTTCCCAAAGGGATTACAATAAACTGAAAACCAGATACGATGCGCAGAAGCTTCGTATGGAGCTACTTAAAAGGAGAAACGCCAATTCATGGGTAGGGATTCCAATCACAGCATTGATCGGTGTGCTATGCTGCCGCAAGATATACAAAATGTACAATAAATAGTGTTGAAAAGAGATTTGAGCAAATACATAACGGCTCAGATCTCTTTTTTATGTTTTTTATAGCATAAAAATCCCTGCTTCGTATTTGCACCCCATATCAAAATGTGGTAAGATGAAATGTATTTATTGCAAAACAAAATGATACAGAAAAGAATCTATGAAAAAAAATCTACCTCGAAAAGGAAAAGGCATTGCATTCAATGTAAGCATGCTTTATATCATGAATATTGCAAAGCTGGTTTTTCCGCTGATCACACTTCCGTATTTAACGCGAGTGCTGTCAGTGGATTGTTATGGCGTTGTTTCATATGTGAAGGCGACCATGGTGTATGCTCAGCTTGTTGTAGATTTTGGATTCATGCTTTCCGGGGTCAAAGCTATTACAGAAGCACGAGAAGACAGGGAGCTGGTAGGCAGGATCACGGGGAATGTGATACTGGCGAAGGTGATGCTGTCTATCGCATCTCTGGCGGTTATCGTAACGGCAGCGCTTTTTATTCCGATCTTGCGGGAGAATATGCTATATACGATACTGGCATTTATTCCGATCGCACTGTCGACACTTTTACTGGAATTCTTATTCCGAGGGCTTGAACTGATGCATATCATCGCAGCTCGATATGTGCTGATGAAATCTATTTCGGTAGGACTGACCCTTGTACTTGTAAAAGGTGACGGCGATATTTTATGGATCCCGATCCTTGATATTTTAAGTTCTTTGGTTGCTATCATACTGACTTTACGGGAAGTCAAGAAGCTGCGCATCAAAATCAGTTTTGTGGAATCGATAAAAGGCAGCTGGAATTCCTTAAAAGTTTCCAGCATCTATTTCGTTTCTGAAGCGGCAACCACCGTATTTGGAGTATTAAATACGATTTTAGTCGGCATTTTTATGGATAAGGCGGATGTTGCTTACTGGGCAGTCTGTTTGCAGCTGGTGTCCGCCGTCCGAGCCATGTATACACCGATCAACAACGGGATCTATCCGCAGATGATCAAAACGAAAGATCTAAGCATCATCAAACGCGTTGTAAAGATTTTTCTGCCACTGGTCGTTGTCGGCTGTCTGATCGTTGTGCTTTTCGCAGAGCCGATCTTAGTGATCGCAGGTAGTGCAAAGTATGCTGCCGCAGCACCGATCATGCGCTGTCTGGTGCCGGTATTGTTCTTTAGTTTTCCGGCAATGCTGCTTGGCTGGCCGACCTTGGGTGCGATCAATAAAGTAAAGGAAACGACCAAGACTACATTGAGCGCAGCAGTTGTGCAGATCGCTGGCTTGATGATTCTAGGAATCACAGGCCATTTTCAGATCATGCTTGTTGCATCTTTAAAAAGTTTTACGGAAATGTGTCTGATGTCTTTCCGTTTGAGGTACTGCTGGAAGTATAGAAATGAATTCAATAGAGTGAATGACAGGGAAGGAGAGAAGTAGATGATTTTGCAGCATGCCTATCGTCCGATTTTAAATTTCTTTTATGATAAAATAACTTTTCGATTGAATGACAGAACGAGAAAAATTATATTATTTGTATGTTTTTTTGCTATCTTTGCAGCGCAGTTCACATCACAATATATTTTTAAGTTCGATGGATTTAATCGTGGAATACGAGATTATTTTATTTGCCTGATGATGGGTATCATCATTCTTGTCAGTGTAGATCGAAAACTGGAAATTGTGAAATGGAATTTATGGACATACATTCCTTTTACGGTAACGGGCTTATTGCTCTTGATCGCTTCTCTGGATCATGAAATGGGGCCCGCTTACCAGGCTTTCCCACTGGCTATGCTGGTCGCTTTTATGTGTCTGTTCTATGTCTGGGGAAATCGAAGGGATTATGAAGTGCTGTTTGATGCGGCGGCAGGGGCATATACTTTGTTTACCGCAATTCTTTTAGTAGTGTGTTTCATAAAATATCCGGCGGAATCTTCCAGTTATTTATCATATGATTTGCAGTATGCACCATTTGGTATCAACCCCAATGGGACAACTAAAGTATTTATAACAGGTATAGTAGCAGGGATGTATTTGCTGGTGAAGTCGCTCCCAAAAGTTTTATTCATAGGAATCAGTCTTGTTGTTGGCGGTTCTGCGATTACTGTAATACTGACAAAATGCAGAGCAGGGGAAATCATACTGATTTTATTATGCGTTTTGATTATCGTGTATGGTATTATGAGATTGCAGAAGGCAGGGGAAAATCGTAAAGCCGCCGTACAGAAAGGTGTTGCAGGTATTTTACTCGTTTTGTCTGGATGCATTATTGCCTGGATGATGCTATTTTCAATAGGGAGCACAGTGTTAAAAGATAAGTCTCAAAATAATTCTGAAGTACAATCAACGTATGAAATTTCATCAGGCACAGTGGAAGAAAGCAGAACAGATGAAGAAAACATCACAAGACAGGATAAAATCGATCAGAAGCTGGGAGCTTCCATGAATGAACTGTATCAAAACCCTAAGATTCAACAGTTGGATTGGTTAATGGCAGGAAGACTATCTATCTGGAATGTGTATTTTCAAAACATGACCTGGCGTGGCTGCAGTGAATTGATGTTCTACGACACAGAATATGCACATAACCAGTATATTGAACTGTCTTATAAAGCAGGGATTCCGACAGGAATCATATATTTGCTTTTTAACTTGATTGCAGGGATTATGGCGCTGGTATTATTTTTTAAACGTAAAGATGCAGCAGGATTGGTGATGCTTTCCGCGTTCCTTATGTTTTTTGCGATTTCCATGCTGGATACAGGTATTCTCCCGTTTGAGAGAGGATTTATCTTCTTGTATTATATCGTATTGACGCCACTGTTCGTTAAAAAACGAGAGAATTCGAGAGTATAACAGATTAATAAAAGAAGTCCTTGTAGATCGATTCCTACAAGGACTTCTTTTTTTTCGTTCTTCTTTTGTTCTTTAGGTGGTCAAAAATAAAGTTTACGATGTCTTCTGTTTCATGTTTGCTGCCGGTATAGATGTATTTGTGCAGGAATTTATCCACTCTTCTTCGATCGGCACCTTCATCTCTGGACGCGATCCTTTCGAATACCAGTCGTGGGTATGGTTCCATTGGACCAGGTATTTCTGCTTTATAGTCCATGTAGACTTCTCGCGCCTTCATGTATTTCTCATAATCATATGTGTAGAAATAAAGCGGTATGTTCAGGAGTGCTGCTTCATAGATGATGCAACTATAATCACTGATTACGATGTCACTGATGTAGAGCATGTCTTCTGAAGAAAATTCCGTATCCAGGATCGCCCGACCAGGATTAAAGTTTGTTAAGTTTGTATTTGGGTGTACTTTTATAATCAGATTATAGTTGTCGTAATCCGCGGCCTGGCATATGGACCTGAGCGCACTCATAAACAACTCGTCATTTACTTTGCGAAATGTTGGAACATAGAGGATGTTTTCTTTTGTCGCAAGCTCCGGATAGATTTTAAAAATCTTTTGCAAAGTATCGTTTCGATGATCCTCATCCTTTAAAAGCTCCATTCGAGGAAGAGGGAGCGTTACGATTTTATCGAGCGGATAATTAAAGCCCTCTGCCAGATGTTCTTTATATCCATCACCTGCTGCTAAAATATAATCGTAATTTGCATGCATTTTCATAAGTTTAGCAAGTTTGGAAGGGCTGCCTTCCGGCTTATCCAGGATACTGTAACCGAACTTTTTCATTGTCCCGATAGAATGCCACATCTGGATGACCAGCAGGCTTTTTTTGTGGTGAAGAACACTGACAGCAATACAGTAAGAATCCAGAATGGCTACATCTGACGTTGCCAGATGATACATCTGGACGAGCATATGCAGTCCGTAGTCTATGGCAGATTCGTGATCTTTGATATTCAACTTTTTACAAAGCATGATCGTTTCATAATCCGGGTGGAGTTCCTTGATTTTTTTCTCAAGCATGGTGAAATCAACGGAAGGAGAGTCACCTTGCCGACTGAGGAAAACGATTTTTTTCTGCTGTGGAAGCAGCTTCATGAAGCAGTAGATCAAATTCAAAATAAGGATCCCTGCTCGTATAATCAGACTCATAAACAACCTCCTGTCTGTTGAGATTATAGCAAGAAAACGTTGTTTTTTCAACATTTTTATGATACTATTATTGGGATTGACAGGAGATTTGTTATGGTAGGAAATACAAATTTGTTTGTAATTACGAAAATCTGGTGGGAACGTATTTTCCTGCATATTGAAATTTTGGCATCCAGACAGGATGCGTCTTTTTATCTGAAAAACCCCGGCTATGCTCCGATCAAACTGGAGAGCAGGCAGGAAGAGGGGTGTACTTTTCTTACTTTGAATATCACTTGTGTCAGCGAGCGCAGCTTTTTAGAAAACGGCAGATGGCAGATCGCTGCGGTGTCTGCGGATGGTACCGAGACGCTCTGCACGATTGATGCACATACTTCGTATCAGCTGGATTCGCTGTCACGTACTTTTCGTTACGCACAGGATCAGATGGCATATACTATGACTTTTGGTGTTGCTTCGGAAGATGATGCGAATTTGATTTTTTATCTGGATAGTTATTTCATGATCGAAAACAGACGATGGCGTCAAAGGCGTTACGTTCGTGAAGTTCGTACTGCAAAGGAAAAGACAAAGCGCTTTTTCATGTATGCTGCGATCCTTATGATCCGCTGCTATTACCATATGCTTTACGCATTAACGCCAAAAAACGGCACACGTGTTATGATCATGAGTGAAACGAAAGATGTCTTGTGGGGCAATCTGAAATATATCGATACACGCATCAGAGAACGAAATCTGGATCAGAAGTTTAAAATAACATATTCTTACAGAAGTGCTGCAGGGAAGCATCAAAGCGGAAAAGATATTTTTAGCTGGATGAAGGTGGTAACAAAGATTGCCCGGCAGGATGTGATCTTTGTTGATGATTATGCTCCGGTGTTCGGGTTTTTTAAGCTGGGGCGAAAAACGAAGCTGATCCAGGTATGGCATGCTGGAGAAGGATTTAAATCCGTAGGATACAGTCGCTTCGGCAAGGACGGCAGTCCGTTTCCGGATGGTTCCTGCCATAAACAGTATACCCATGTCATTACAGGATCGGAGCATTTGATCGATGTGTTCCACGAGGTGTTCGGAATTGAAAAGGAAGCTTTTTATCCTGTGGGTATGCCGCGCATGGATGGGTTCCTGGATCCTGAAGTGATCGATGCGTTTAAGGACGACTTTTATACGAAGTATCCTGAATTACAAGAGAAAAAAATCATTCTGTTTGCTCCGACATATCGCGGGGCAGAACAAAAATATGCCTATTATGATTATTCTAAACTGGATTTCCAGAGGATATATGAGTTTTGCCAAAAAGAAGATGCTGTTTTCTTGATAAAAATGCATCCATTTGTGAAGACACTGCCGGAAATCCCTGAACTTTTGCAGGATCGCATCCGGGAATTCAGCAGCTTTCCGGATATCAACAAGTTGTATTATGTGACAGATCTTCTGATCACGGATTATTCTTCTAACTACTTTGAATATGCATTGTTGCAGAGGCCTGTTGTATTCTATACTTACGACAGGGAGTTTTATGAACTGACACGAGGTGTGCACCGGAGCATTTTAGAGAGCGCCCCGGGAAAGGTCTGCGATACCTTTGATCAGTTGATGGAATGTCTGGAACAGAAAGATTTTGAAACCGAGAAGATCATCCGGTTTGCAAAGGACAATTTTGGCGGATATCGCGGCGATGCATCGGACCGGGTAATCGATGAGATCCTGCTGCAGGAGGAATAGAACATGAAAAACATTGCGATCATATTTGCAGGAGGAAGCGGAGCTCGTATGGGATCCGGACTTCCGAAGCAGTTTATCGAAGTAAATGGAAAACCTATCATTATTCACACGCTGGAAATTTTTGAAGAGCATCCGGCAGTGGATGCTATTTATGTAGCATGCAAGGAAGACTGCATCTCGCGTTTGCAAAAGTTAGTCAAACGTTTTCTGATCAGCAAGGTGAAGGATATCGTGCCGGGCGGAGCAACAGGGCAGGATTCGATCCTGAATGGATTGCGAGCAGCCTGTGAGGGCGAAGGACGGGATAATATCGTTATGATCCATGACGGCGTGCGCCCATGCATTACAGCGGAAGTGATCGATGCTAATCTGAGAAGTGTCCGAGAATATGGATCGGCAGTGACCTGCACAAAGTTTTTTGAAACTCCTATCATCAGCCATAGTGGAAACGTGGTGGAAGAGTCTCCGGATCGCAGTTCATTCTATACTGCACAGGCACCACAGAGCTTTTGGCTTGGAGATGTACTGCAGGCACACGACCAGGTGCGGAAAAACAATCCGAATTATGAGGGAATTATCGATACTTGTACCTTGATGCGTTCTGTCGGGAAAGAAGTTCATCTGGTGGAAGGAAACCGGGGCAATATCAAGGTGACGACGCCGGAGGATCTGTATGTATTCCGTGCAATGCTGGAGTATAAAGAGACGCAGCAGGCACTAGGCCTGGCTCCGGGAGAGATCGCACAGAATTTAAAGAAATAGAGGGCAGCTATGAACCATATTTTACAGGAAGATGCACGAGACATATTAAAACAAGACATCAGCTGGGAAAATTTTGACGGTAAGCGTATATTGGTAACGGGAGCCGGTGGTATGCTGGGAAGCTACATCAGCAGGACGATCCTTCAGTGGAAAGAGATTTCTGGAAATGATCTGGAACTGTACGCATTAGTACGCCATCCGGAAAAGCTGCCGGAGGATGTTCGAAATCAGGTCAAGGTGCTCCGTCAAAGTGTAGCAGAGCCAATCCAAACGGATGTGGATTTCCATTATATCATTCACGCAGCCAGCCCGGCCAGTCCACTGATCATGCGAGAAGATCCGGTGGGGACGATTGCTGCAAATACTTTGGGTGCTTATTACACCCTGGATCTGGCACGCAGAAGTCATGCAGAGGGGTATCTGTTTATTTCTTCTCGTGAAATCTATGGACAGCCCTACGATGATCAGAAAGAATTTACGGAAGATAGCTATGGGTTTGTAGACCCCCTTTCCCCACGCTCCTGCTATCCGGAGGGCAAGAAAGCTGCTGAAACCATGTGTGCATCCTTCGCACAGCAGTATGGACTCAATGTTAAGGTGGCACGCCTGGCACATACTTATGGTCCGGGAATGTCCGTAGATGACGGCCGGGTTCAGGCGGATTTTCTGCGAGATGTGATAAACGATAGAAATATCGTAATGAAGAGCGAAGGAAAACCGATTCGCACATATACCTATGTCAGCGATGCCGTAGCTGCTATATTTCGGATTTTGCTGGATTCCGATGAAATGGTTTACAATATATCCAGTCCGGAATCCACCGTATCTATTCGTCAACTGGCAGAAACACTGGCAGATGCTTATGCGGATCGTGATATTCAAGTAGTGATGGATCTGCCAAAAGAAACGAAAGATACTGGAGCAGCGCCCTTTACCCTGGGGATCCTTAACAGTGATCGCCTGCATAATATTGGCTGGCAGCCTCAGTATTCTCTAAAAGAAGGCTTGATGCGGACGGTGCAGTATCTGGAGAATAAATAAAACCAATAGAAAGCGAGTTGTTATGATCGTAGAAAAATTATATATTCCAATATTGAATTTTATATATAAGCATACCTCAGGTTTGTCCCAGAGAACACGGTCGATATTGATGTATAGTTGTTTGACCATTATTATTGTATCGACCTATTTTTATCAGGCTAAGCGGTTTTTCCTATACGATTATCCGGCCATGCTGAACAGCTTCATAGGCACATGCGCATTTATAGGATTTCTTATTGCCAGTATTGATCGAAAAATAGAAATGGTAAAAATACGATCCTGGCTCATGTATGTCCTGATGCTTTGCGGTATTGTGATCGTGATTTCAGGGATCCATCATTACATAGGATACAGTTATATTTTAATGGGACTTTTTATGACGTTTCTTATGCCACCCTTTATTATCGTATGGTGCTATCGTCGAGACTTTGATACCTTGTTTCGGTGTATTGCAATCATAGGAGTGCTTTGCTTTATTTGCTATTATTTTGTAAATATGATTTGTGCACCAGCGGGGATGGATGATACCTTTTGGGGAAGATATGGGGGAATTGCCGCGGATCCTAACGGAGTGGCAAAATCTGCTGTGGCATCATGCGTTTGCGGGATTTATTTACTGATCACTTGGACTGGGCGCAAGAAAATCTGGATGATTCCAATCATCTCCGCATCAATTGGAATGACACTAATGACTGTTTCCAGGGCAAATCTGATCGCTTTAGGGTGTATTTTGATTTGGGGAATGATTTGTGGAATCAAGTATTGTTATCATCATAGAGACAGGATCCTGCTCAAACGGATCATTTTGTATGCATTTTTTTTAGTTGTATTGATTCCTGTTTTTATAAACGGTCTTCAATTAAAAAATGTATTGGAAAAAGAAACAACAAAAACGGTTTCAGAAACTCAGGTTGTGACTAGCGTAGATTCAACGGAACCATCACTTTCCAGTATCCAAGTTGATAAAGTGATTGAGCAGAGAATGCAGCAAGAAAAGACTGTTGACAATGGAATGGATTTAAATGCAGTTTCTTCGGGTAGACTTGAAATATGGCAATATTGTATAAAACAGAGTTCGTTACTTGGGAATGATATTGAAAACAAACCTATTATTGTTTCTGATACAAGTCATCCTATTTATCATGCTCATAATACAGTTTTGGAATTACTACTACGTTCTGGAGTTTTTGCAGGGGGGGTTGTTTTTCTTATTAGAACTATATTGTGCATGCTGGATTTTGCGATGTGTTTTTTCAAGGGGAATAAATACATCTTATGAACTCTTTGCAGTAATGGCTATTACTGCTTTTGGAATCGCATCGCTGTTTGATATCGTTGTACTGCCATTTGCCAAGCAGACGGTAGCTATGTTTTACTTAAGCCTTCCGTGTGCTATGTGCTTAAAAGACAGTGTGAAAGTGGAGAACAAATAGTTGAGTAATATCATCGACAAAAAACTCCTAAAATTCGTCCTGGTCGGTATCGTCAACACCCTGGTGGGTACCGCTATCATGTTCGGACTGTACAATCTGGCAGGTTGTTCCTATTGGGTATCGTCGGCGGCGAATTACGTTATCGGGAGCATACTCAGTTATGTGCTCAACAAGAAGTTTACGTTCCAGCATCAGGGGCAGATCGCTCAGAGCGCATTGCGATTCACCGGAAACATAGCGGTGTGTTATCTGCTGGCATATGGGATCGCTAAACCGGCAGTCCGGGCGATCCTGACAGGCGCAACACAGCAGGTACAGGAAAATATAGCGATGCTGGCAGGAATGATCTTGTTTACGGGATTCAATTACCTGGGACAGCGGTATTTTGTTTTTGGAGAAAAGAATGAAGAAAAAACATCGAATAGACCACAGGTTTAAAACAGAATACGAAAAATGGTGTCTGCTGCCGGATCTGACAGAAGAGGAACGTAAGCTGCTTGTTTCTATGACAGAAGAAGAACAGCAAGAATGCTTTTACCGCCAGGTTCCTTTTGGCACGGCAGGCATGCGTGGTAAAGTCGGCCTGGGATCAAACAGGATCAACCGCTATACGATAAGGCTTGCAGCATGGGGCATGGCGCAGATCCTGGGGGCAGGGAAAAAAGTTGCCATTGCCTACGATACGAGACTGGATTCAAAAAACTTTGCAGAGGAAGCGGCCAAGGTTTTGGCGGAAGCCGGTCTTAAAGTACTTATTTTTGACCGATATTCCCCGGTTCCTCTTCTGTCCTATACAGTAAGGGAGCTCCACTGCGACGGAGGCATCGTAATCACAGCAAGCCATAATACGAAAGCATATAATGGTTTCAAAACGTATGAAGCTTCCGGAGCTCAGATGGGACCGAACAAGACAGAAGAAATTTTTCGATGGATGCTGAAAAAGGCGGATCCATTGGATGTTCCGCACTGTGATGATCTGGCACAGGAGAACATCGAGTGGATCGGCGAGGAAATCGCAGAGAGGTTTACCAGTGCTGCTGCGGATTGCAGCAAACTGAATGATAGTTCCGCGAAGAAAGATCTGAGTGTTGTATATACGCCGCTCTTTGGATCGGGTCGTGATTTTGTCCTGGACGTACTACAAAAAGATGGATTTTCCCAGGTGCATCTTGTGAAAAAGCAGGCTGGATTCGATGGGAAGTTCCCTGGACTTCGTAAGCCGAATCCGGAAGAGCCGGAAGTGTTTCGCATTGCTGAGCGGGAGGCTTTACGGGAACATGCAGACCTTATGATTGCAACAGATCCCGACAGTGACAGGATCGGGGCAGGTGTGATCTGTGACTCAAAAGCGTTTTTCTTTACCGGGAATCAAATCGGAGCCCTGCTGGCGGATTTCCTCAGCAGACAAGGCAGCGTGAAAGGAAAAATAATGGTGACTACCGTTGTGACTGGGGATTTAGGCTCGCAGATCGTGACTTCTCGAGGAGCAACTGTGATCCACACGCTGACAGGATCCAAGTTTGTATGTGAAGAAATGAATCACATGGAAGCGGGAGAATTCCTGCTGGGATATGAGGAAAGTCACGGATATATAGGCGGGATGCATATCCGGGATAAAGACGGGGTTCTGGCGGCTATGCTCCTCTGCGAAACGGCAGCGTGGCACAAGACGCAGGGAAAGACTTTGCTGGATGCACTGGAGGATCTTTATCAGGAGTACGGCTACTACATAGATGAGCAGGATTCTTTCGTATTCGAGGGAGCGAAAGGTGCAAAGGAGATGCAGAAGATCATGGCACGTCTGCGCAGCCGTAGAGGATCGGTGTTTGCACCGCTTGGGAAACCGGACAAGATACTTGATTATGAAAAGGGAGTAGACGAGCTGCCTCGATCCAACGTTCTGAAGTTTTTCTTCCCCAACGGATCCTGGGTCGCAGTGCGACCATCCGGGACGGAACCGAAGATCAAATTTTACTACTGCATACGAGGAAAAGATCAAAGGCAGGCGCAGGATCTGTATGAAGCAGTGCAGACTTCCGTGGAGGAATTCTTAAGAACCTTTTAATTTTAGCCATCTTCACACAACTTTTACAGTGGGAGGGCTCCCGGTTATTGCAAGGAAGCGCTTCTATTGATATAATGGACTGTGACATGAAAGGAGCACTACTACTCTATGAATGATAACAGAAGATATGACAATGATCACAGCAGGGAATCCAGAGCCAGGCAGGACGCCTATCAGGAATATCTTAGCCTGCGGGAACATAACGAGGATCGAGGAAGCTATGTCAAGGATGATACTTTATATGGCTCCTACATTCCCAACCGGTCGGGAAACCGTCGGCAGCATCAGCCCTCGCAGGAATTTGACAGTTCCGGCGGATTTCATACATCTGTAGAAGATACGCCGTATGGAGTATCGAAGATGCGTCAGCAGAGACAGTCTGCTGCAGAGGAAATCGACGACCGTAAACCTATCGCCAGAAAAGGCAGAGTCAATAAAGCTGACAAGCTGACCCGCGCTGAGAAAAAAGCGCGCAAGAAAGCACAGAAAGAAGATTCTTTCTTCGCAGACGGCGGAAACGGTGGAAACGGCGGAAATGGATCTGGCGGAGACGGTTTTGACGGCGGTTCCAAAAAAAGAAAGAAGAAAAAGAAAAAAGGACGCGGCCTGAAGATCGCGTTGATCATCGTATTGATCCTGGTTCTGGGGATCGGCGGGGTCATCGCAGCTGGGCTGACCGTAGTAAAGAATACACTGGATAACGTAGGTCGAATCGAACTTGATCCGGATCTCATCGGCATCAACCCGCAGGTGGATTCCGATCTGAGAAACTACCGCAACATCGCCCTTCTGGGGATCGATGCCAGAGATATGAGCAGCGACGAGAACGTACGAAGCGATGCTATCATCGTTGCCAGCATCAACAAGGAAACCAATGAGATCAAGATGTTCTCCATCTATCGTGACACCATGCTGGATCTGGGAGATAATTCTCCGGGACTGGATAAGGTGACTCACGGATATTTCTACGGCGGGCCGACCAAGATGCTGTATGCCATCAATAAGAACCTGGATCTCAACGTCAAGGAAGTGGTAGTCGTGAACTGGAAATCCGTTGCGGATACAGTCGACGCCCTGGGCGGACTGGATATCAACATCAAAGACTCCGAGATCAAGGAAATGAACAAATACATCCAGGATACCTATAAGAATATCGGTGGATCCAACGCTAAGATCGAGACCGCCGGCAAGCAGACTTTAAACGGCAACCAGGCTGTTACCTATGCCCGGATCCGTAAGGATTCCGTGGATGGAGATTACCGGCGAAACGAGCGTATGAAGATCGTGGTCAAGGCAGCGTTCAAGAAGGCGGCCAAGATGGATACCAAGGCACTGAAGAAGATCTCCAATGAGATCCTGCCGGAGATCAAGACAAACATGTCTTCTGCCGATATGATGGATATGGTGCTGAAACTCAATTCTTATGAGATGACCGACAGCGTAGGCTGGCCTTATGACGTCGGAGAATGGTCACATGGTGGATGGTACGGCCCGCCGGTAACCTTGAGCAGCAATGTGACCAAGCTGCACGAGCAGTTCTTCGGTCAGGAAGGGTATACGCCGACGCAGGATGTACAGAATATCAGCAAGAGGATCTCAGCCAAGACAGGGCTGTATTAAATATAAAAGGGGAAATTATGAAGGGTAAGACGAAATTACTGATTTTATTCGGCGGAGTCTCTTCGGAACACGAGGTTTCGAGGGTGTCGGCTTCGTCGATCCTCACCCATATCAATGGGGAAAAATATGAGATCTATACGGTGGGAATCACGAAGGAGGGGAACTGGTTTTTGACAAGTTCCCCTGCTGTTCGTATCGGTGACGGCTCCTGGGAGCAGGATCCTGCGAATAAAAACGTGGCTCTTTCCTTAGATCGAGCCAGTCGCGGGCTGGTTGTGCTGGAAGATGCGGAATCTGTGAAGAAGATATCCATCGATGTGGTTTTCCCGGTGCTTCACGGCAGAAACGGAGAAGATGGCAGGATGCAGGGACTTCTTCAGATCGCGGGGCTCCCGTTCGTAGGTTCCGATACCATCTCATCGGCAGCATCCATGGATAAAGCCATCACCAAGGTCATGGTGGAAGAAGCCGGAGGTATTAGTCAGGCGGACGCTGTTCTGATCTATCATCAGCGTTATGCAAAGGATCCATACGGAGAACTTTTGGGCATCACATCGTACTTCAACGATACGTATCCGCTTTTCGTAAAACCGGCTAACGCCGGTTCCTCCGTAGGCATCAGCAAGGTGAAGAACGCGGAAGAGCTGCCGAAAGCCCTGGAAACAGCTTTTGCAGAAGATGACAAGGTGCTGGTGGAGGAAGCGATCACAGGACGTGAGATCGAGGTGGCAGTGCTGGGTAACGAAGAGCCGGAGGCATCGTGTATCGGCGAGATCTTTGCAGCAAACGAATTTTATGATTACAATGCGAAATATGAAAATGACGCATCGAAAACAGCCGTCGTAACGGATCTGGACCCTAAGAAGGAACAGGAAATCAAGGATACGGCGGTCAAGATCTACCGGATCATGGGCTGCCGCGGACTTGCCCGTGTAGACTTTTTCTTAAAAGACAGCGGCAGAGTAGTGTTCAACGAAATCAACACGCTGCCGGGCTTTACCAATATCAGCATGTATCCGCAGCTTTGGGAAGCCTCCGGCATCCCGTACCCTGATCTGATCGACCGGCTGATCGAGCTGGCGCTGGAACAATAGATTTGCAGAATACGTAAGAAGAGGAGAGGAAGAAAATGGCGAAGGAAAAAATAAATTTTGAAGATGAACAGGTAAGATTATGCTATCGACACACGACGTCCCACATTCTGGCTCAGGCCGTGAAGAAACTGTGGCCGGATGCCAAGCTGGCTATCGGACCTGCGATCGATAACGGATTTTATTATGACTTTGATATGGAGCATAAACTCAACGATCAGGATCTTCTGAAGATCCAGAAGGAAATGAAGAAGGTGATCCAGGCCAACTATCCGCTGGAACGCTTCGAGCTGCCGCGGGAAGAAGCCATCAAGTTCATGGCTGACAAGCACGAGGATTACAAGGTGGAGCTGATCGAAGACCTGCCGGAGGACGAAGTCATTTCTTTCTATCAGCAGGGAGATTTTGTAGATCTCTGTGCCGGACCGCATATGGCAAGCACCGGACAGATCAAGGCTGTGAAGCTGCAGAGCGTAGCGGGTGCTTATTGGAGAGGCGACGTGAAGCGCAAGATGCTCCAGAGAATTTACGGGACTTGTTTCCCGACGCAGGCGGAACTGGACGAGTACCTGCAGCGTCTGGAAGAAGCCAAGAAGAGAGACCACCGGAAGATCGGCAAGGAAATGGATCTGTTCGCCCTGTATGAAGAAGCTCCGGGATTCCCGTTCTTCATGCCGAAGGGTATGATCATCCGCAATGAACTGGAGAACTTCTGGAAGACGGAACACAGAAAACGCGGATACGAAGAAATCAAGACGCCGCTCATCATGAACGAGCATCTGTGGAGAACTTCCGGTCACTGGGATCATTATAAAGAAAATATGTATTTCACTAAGATCGATGGAGAAGACTACGCCATCAAGCCGATGAACTGTCCGGGTTCACTGCTGGTGTACAAGCGCAAGATGTGGTCTTACCGTGACTTCCCGATCCGCATGGGTGAACTGGGACAGGTACACCGTCATGAGCTTTCGGGAGCACTTCACGGACTGATGCGTGTGCGGACGTTCACACAGGACGATGCTCATATCTTCATGCTGCCGGAACAGATCAAGGATGAAGTCATCGGCGTTGTAAAGTTCATCGACGACGTTTACAAGATGTTCGGATTCACGTATCACATAGAGCTGTCCACTCGTCCGGATGATTCCATGGGAACAGACGAAGAATGGGAAGCAGCAGAATCCGCATTAAAAGAAGCTATGGAAAGCATCGGCGTACCGTATGTGATCAACGAAGGCGATGGCGCATTCTACGGTCCGAAGCTGGACTTCCACCTGGAGGATTCTATCGGCAGAACGTGGCAGTGCGGTACGATCCAGCTGGATATGCAGATGCCGCAGCGCTTTGATATCACCTACGTAGGATCCGACGGAGAGAAGCATCGCCCGGTCATGATCCATCGTGTTATCTTCGGATCCATCGAAAGATTCATCGGTATCCTCATCGAGCACTTTGCAGGAAAATTCCCGCTCTGGCTGGCGCCGGTACAGGTGAAGCTGCTGACGGTAACAGAGAAGTACTCCGACTATGCGCTGAAGATCGCGCAGCAGTTCGAAGAAGCCGGACTG
>ERZ826764.1223-NODE-1223-length-31391-cov-6.242915_pt1 | contig 31391 bp, 33 predicted proteins | sample MGYA00519870_ERZ826764 | MGnify/ENA primary metagenome ERZ826764 (study PRJEB31778, sample SAMEA3449239) | human gut metagenome | biome: human gut; feature: human-associated habitat; material: faeces | place: United Kingdom | collected 2010/2012 ...
TAAAGAGTTCTGCTGTCTGATACAAGAGGATAAATTGAATTGATAGAACTCACCTATAAAGATTTAAGACACTAACGATATGACCTCAGCAAGATACAAAGAATATATTTCAAAATACAATTTAAGGCGATTTGTTGATGCGCATCGTCAAATATACAGTTCTGCTTTGAATGAGATTCGATCCGGAGAGAAGCAATCGCATTGGATGTGGTATATATTTCCACAGTTTCGAGGACTTGGGCATAGTCGCAATGCTGAATATTATGGTATTGCAGACCGTGATGAAGCGGTAATGTTTCTACATCATCCTCTGTTAGGCAGAAACCTCCATGAAATCACAATGGCAATGCTTACCATTGACGAAAAATCTGCCGAGGAAATTTTAGGTGGAATAGATGCCTTGAAGTTCCGCTCATCGATGACACTTTTCGACAACATATGTCCTAACGATATTTTCTCTGATGCCTTACAGAAGTATTACGATGGTAAAGTTGATGAACGCACATTGGAAATGTTGCAAACAGGTAAAGTCGGGAACGAGCAGCTTATTTCAGGAGGAATTATAGGTGCTATAATCGGAGATATTGTCGGCTCATTTTATGAGTTTTACAATCACAAGTCAACCAATTTCGCTTTATTTACGAGAGGAACTCAATTTACAGATGATACAGTAATGACCATTGCAGTAGCAGACTGGCTTTTGAGTGGAGTCTCGTTGCAGAAAACCATGCCTGATTGGGGAAAAGAATATCCGAACAGAGGATATGGTGGAATGTTCTATGAATGGATGTTTTATAGTGAAAATAAAGAGCCATATAATAGTTTTGGGAATGGAGCAGGTATGCGTGTAAGCCCTTGCGGTTATTATGCCACTTCGATTGAAGAAGCACTTGACCTCGCAAAGCAATCTGCTGAAGTCACTCACAATCATCCGGAAGGAATAAAAGGTGCACAAGCAATTGCTTCAGCAATCTTCTTGGCTCGCCAGCATAAATCAAAGGATGAGATTCGTAAATATATTGAGCAGAATTTTGGTTACAATCTTCATCGCTCATGTGATGAAATACGTCCGACATATCAGTTTGACGTAACTTGTCAAGGTTCATGCCCGGAAGCGATAATCGCCTTCTTGGATAGTCACGATTACGAATCTGCCATCCGGCTTGCAGTATCCTTGGGTGGTGACAGTGATACAATCGCCTGCATGACAGGCGGTATTGCCGCTGCATATTATGGCATTCCATCGTGGCTTGTTAAGTATGTTACGGTTGAGTTTCTGCCTCAGTATATCCGGGATATAATAGAGAAATTTGATAAAGTGTGTGCAGAACGCATTGCTATACAATCGAAATTTGACAATAAAGAAACGAATAGATAACACAAAATCGAACTCTTCTGAAAAAGTATTATTGTTTATGCAGGATGATATCATAGTCAAATTGATTGTAATAACATGGAGGATTTGCAGATGGTTCTTTTTACAAATCATTCTCATGTTCTTGATGCCATATTTGTGGGCTGACCACTATAATGGCGAGACAATTTGTTTAATGCTACTTTACACAGCTTTATATGCAATATACTGGGAAACCGTACCGAAAGATAAAAGATTACGTTGGCTGTTTTTACCATATTTCATGTATTCCGGCATAGCCATTTTGCTTTATGGCTTGATCAAAACTTGGAATGTATCTGTATGGTATTCCTTTTTATTGCCCATATATGGCGCGACTTGTGTAATCCTTGCGAAAATTTGTGGAAAGCAGATTAGAAGAATCCGGAAGAAATACAAATTTGGCAAAATAATAACATATAGTGCAGTTCTCTTGTTTTTTGTTGCGCTGAAATCCATCTCCGTTTCGTGGGAATGTTCAAAACGAAATTCTTCTGAAAAGGAAGACATTTTGGCGAGGAAAGATTACTTACTGGGAAAGTTGATGGTAGATCCACAGGTAGTACTGAACGAAATGCCTGCTGCAATAGGAACACAGTTTCAGGGAGAATGGGCATTGTATTCTTGTTCCATGTTGTCCGCGGCATTGGTAAACATATCCCAATTATATCCAGAAACAAAAGCCAGGAACATTCAACTCATTGACAGTCTCATCAATATTGTAATGTCTCCCGAACTTCGCTATTATGATACAATGCGATGGTATGAAGATCCATTGGAATCTTTGGACGGCGATGAAAGCCATATATCCTATCTCAGTCACTTGGCTTGGATGATTTGCGGCTACAAACAAATCGGAGGTGATTCAAAGTACGATAAGTTATTGTTATCTTTGTGTAGTACAATGAATAGAAGACTTCTTAATCGAAGTTCCTTGAATTTGCCCACTTACCCCGGAGAGTCAATCTACATTCCGGATATGCTTGTTGCCATTGTCGCTCTAAATCAATATGCAGACATGAATAATGGTAAATACCGTAGCACTGTCAAAAAATGGATAAAACGAGCACAAAAAGAATGGATTGATGACAAAACCGGTTTGTTGGTTTCATTCCTTCAGGAGAATGGAAACCAGTACGAAGAAGTTCCAGTTAAAGGTTCATATTCAGCTTTAAACTGCTACTATCTGACTTTTATAGATGAAACTTTTGCCAAGCAACAATATGAAACACTCAAATCATTGTTTTGGAAAGACGGTGTTATTTCCGGACTAAAAGAATACTATGACAGAACCTGCTATTTGGGGTTGGATATAGATGCCGGACCAATTTTATTTGAATTAAGTCCATCAGGCACTGCATTCATGACTGGAGCTGCGACCTATTTTAATGATTTAAAAACGAGAAATGATATTTTGACAACAGCTGAGATTGCAGGTCATACCGTTAGGCTAAATTGTAAACGTCATTATCTTTTGGCTAATGTAGCTTTAGTTGGTGAAGCTATTATGTTGGCTATGCGAACACATTTCAAATAATATTTTTGACTAACTCCATCACACAAGACTCTTTAACAGAGTTGATATAATCAAGGAAAATCCTGGGATTGACATATTCTCCTTTTTGACGTATGGTAATGTGCAAATGCTCCCCAGTGCTGCGCCCTGTGTTACCGGTGATTCCAACAACATCACCCGACAGAACGTCCTGCCCCTGTGATACGGAGATTTGAGACAGGTGGCAATAACTAACGGTGAAGTTTTCGTGCCGGAGAGTGACATATTTCCCGGACACCTTATCCTGCCCAACAGCAATGACTCTCCCCTGCATCATGGCAAACACCTTGGAACTTCGGGCATGGAGGTCAATACCGTTGTGAAACTTTCTCTTCCCTGTAAAAGGGTCTTTTCGATAACCGTAAGGCGAATTTATCTTGATATGCGAGAGCGGATAGCATACGCTTAGATAGCGTACTACTTGCTCTTTCTTTTTTGTGTCTGCACTTAACAATGAAACCTTGTCGGGTACAGACTTTTCATTTACAGAGGTGATGCTTTCGGGTGTCGCCTCTGCTTTGTTTGTCGTCCGGGTGGGATTTTCAACAGTGATTTTATAGCGATTACCCGGACAGGAAACCGTGTTGAACTGCGCTTTCACATGGTTCCCGGATAATAACAAAAGAAGGGCTATAACGATTCGTGTATTACTCATAGATGCAAATGTAGGAACAGTTCTCCGACCGTGCCAAAAGATGTCTTGATTTACCTCCAAAATATAACATTAAATAAGTTCAGAGTATGAATACCGCATTACAATCATACTTAAAGCATAAATAAACACAAATAATCAGGTTATTTAGAACTACGCAAATTGAAGTATGAACAATAGTATATACCTTTGTCAAAGTATAATTAAAATATCATATTAAAATATGAAACAAGTACGATTTGAATTTGAAGAACTGCCTTACGAAACTCTCTCGCAGTTCGGACTTACACGGGAAATGATTGAAGACCTTCCTATGCACATTTTGGAAGAACTCAGCCACGGCAGGCACTCGCCTGTACTTCCCATCAAGGTAAACGATGATAACGGAAACACTGTCACCGACCGTAGCCGATTCGCTTTCGTGCGCAAGGAGAACGGAGAAGCCGATGTCGTGTTCTACCCGGTGCTGAAGAAATCCTCCTTGGAGAAGTACAGCGAGGAACAACAGAAGCAGCTCCGTTCCGGCAAAGTCATTCTTGCCGACACGGTAACGGCTGACGGACGAAAGACAAAGGCATTTGTGCAGATCGACACCGAGACCAATCAGGTCATGTCCGTCCCCACGCAGGTCATCGCCCGGAACCTCCAGGTGATGGCAGAAGAACTGAAACTCAGCAATGCCGAAATCAAGGTGATGCAGCAAGGAGAACCTTTGACCTTCGTGATGGAAGACGAACCGGTTACGGTCGGCATTGACCTGAACGAGAAGAACGGCATCCGCTTCTGCCAGGGCGACAGCCAGAAATGGAGCGAGCACACCAAAAGAGAATGGGACAAATACACCTTCGGCTGTTACGGCTGTTGGGTCATGGACGATGACGGATGTCTTGACTATGTACCCGAAGAACAGTACACCGAAGAACTCTGGAACGAACAGAAAAAGAGTGCCCAGCGCAATATGGGCATAGGACTTCACAAATAATCTTCAATCCTTATGATTATGGCACAAAACGCATTTTATCCCGAAGACGTTCTCATCGAGAAGATGGAGAGCGGAGAATACGGTTGGCTGGATTATGTCAACCACTTTTCTGCCGAATGGCAGGATGAACTGGCGGAATACTGCAAGGCGCACTCGCTCACGATTGATGATGCGGCAGCCGAGCAATTCGTCCATTACAAGAGCGAACAATTAGAAGCCGCCATGGAAAGCGGTGAAGCATAAACACGGACTATGGCAATACGAACCAACACAAATCCGATGAGACCGGACTTGCAACCCGAAATGCATGCTCTTTTGATGCGCAACGGTATGCAAGCCCACATCGTGCCTGCCGGAGAAGGCTACCAGTTGGTAGTACAAGGGCACGACTCTCCGCTCTTGCGATACCCCATCAGCAAGCAGCAGTTTTTAGCTCTTACCGACTGGGGAACAAACCATGCAAACAAGAAAGCCTACGAGACCTTCACGGACATCATAAAGGAGGATTTTGATATGCCCCGCAACTTCGTCCACGCACGCAACGCCAACGGTCGTGTGGCAATGGGACTTCACGGCTACCGTATCGGCATCGGAGAATACGGCAGGGTCGGCAGGTACGGTATGCCGCCCCCTTTCCTCGGATGGACTCCCAGACAGCAGGAAGGCTATCACTTGCGCAGAGTCGGCGGCCGGCTTTTCTATGCAGGTACGCCTATGGTGGCAGAACGTCCGGACGGACGGATGAAACCCGGTGAAATGCAATCCGGCGGTTACGGATTCTACTACAAAGGGCATCGGCAACCACAAGAGCAGGTACAGCCAGTCCGACAGGATGTCTTGCAGGATTTGCAGGCAGTCATCACCCCGATGGTAAACAAGCCAAGAAGCGAAGAACCGGCAAAACCTTACAAGGAGCAGATTTCCTCACCCGTCTATTTCTCCAATGAGAAATGGCAGGAATGCCTTTCGTCACACGGCATCATCGTGGATACGGAAGCCGAGACACTGACCGTCCAGTCGGAAAAAGTCAGTGCCGATATGGTCTATGACCTGACAGAAGAGGAATTATCCGCACTGGCCTCCAATTCCATTGAAGAGCATCCGGTTGAGAAACGCCTGGAGATTCTGAACAATGTCATTCAAAATGACTATTCCGATAAGGTCACATTGGAATCTCTGAACAGCAAGGAGCGCATCAACATTGCCCTGCATCCCGAAGTGGAGCAGGATCTGGCTATGCGGAACCGACAGGAACAGGACTTGCTCCTGCCATTGGAATCCGATAACAGCCTTGCACCGCACTCTACCGAACAGACCGTACTGCAAGAAGACGAACATATCATCAGAGAGCCACAAGAAGGAGCCTTGATTGACGGACGGGACTTGTCATACATCAACGAAAACAAAGGCTGGTACCGGGAAGGAGAACACGGACGTGAGGTGGAAGTGGAAGCCATCGCCGTACAACCGGCAGAAACAGAGGGCAAATACAAGATGACCGCCATCATCAACGGAGAACCCATCACCCATGAAATCAGCCAGAAACAGTACGACAAGTTCCTGGCAGTCGATGACTACCACCGCATGAAGCTCTTTTCCAAGATATTCAACGAAGTGGATATGAAGACCCGTCCCGAAATGAGCAGCGGATTGGGTACGAAGATATTCGCCGCACTTGCCGCAGGTGCGGTAGTGCTGTCGGATGTCGCCCACGGGCTTCACCATCCCTGTCCGGAATTTTACGGAGAGCGTTTCAGTTCGGCACCCCGTCCTTATTTCAAGCCGGGAGTGGACTCGCCGATGGATGTGGCAGCAAGGAACTTTGAAGCGCAGATGAACAAGGAGGTGGCAGAGATGCGCAGAGGATTTTAAGGAATAAAAGGAACACGGAAATGGCAAACGGAGAACTGACATACGATGACTTCCTGCAACGGCTGGACATTCAGGATATACTGATGGACGCAGGCTATCACCTGAACAAGCGTGACGGCTTGCGTTATCCGTCCTATATCCGCACGGACAGTAACGGCACACGCATCCGGGGTGACAAGTTCATCGTCACACCGAACGGCAAATGCTGTTTCCAGCCACCACAGCAAAAGCTCTATAATATCATATCCTTTATCAAGGCATTCCCTGAGAAATTTGCGGAACACCGGAACGGCGTCTCTCCCGACAGGTTGGTCAACCTTGTCTGCAACAGGCTGTTGAACCAGCCCATCAATGACAGACCTTTGCGCATCATCCAACCCAGACGGGAGAACACTCCGTTCAGGCTGGATGATTACGACATCCACCGTTTTGACGTAAACGACAGGGAGACCCACAAACGTTTTTACCCCTACTTCAAGAACCGTGGCATCGACATCTTCACACAACGGGCTTTTGCCGACCATTTCTTTCTGGCTACCAGACACCGTTCAGACGGTTTGGCGTATGCCAACCTTGCCTTTCCACTGGTACTTCCCAAAGAGCCGGACAAGATTGCAGGACTGGAGGAACGAGGCCGTCCCAAGATGGACGGTAGCGGAAGTTACAAGGGCAAAGCCGAGGGCAGCAACAGCAGCGAGGGCTTATGGATAGCCAATTTCAGCGGTGAGCCTTTGCAAAAGGCAGGCGGCGTTGCGTGGTTTGAAAGTGCCTACGACGCAATGGCTTTCTACCAGATACACAGGAATGGCTTTCGGGACAACCCTGACCTTTCCAAGAAAAGCGTGTTCGTCTCCACGGGCGGCACTCCCACCGATATGCAGATTCGCGGTATGCTTTCCGTCACTCCGGATATAAACCACTACTTGTGTTTCGACAACGACAGTGCCGGGCGTGAGTTCGTGAAGAAGTTCCAAGCCATAGCGGAATCCATGCACATCAATTCCGACCGTATAAAAGTATTTCCCTTGATGCCCTGTTACAAGGACTGGAACGATGCCCTGCTTGGCAAGACAAGCGAGGAATACCTTGACAGCATCAAGGACGCGATTATCCCATTGGGAGCACCACTCGGTACCACAGGGTATGCAACCGACAAGGAAGAAGAACACCGACAACCAAATATACACAGATAAGAGCCATGCAACAACCGATATACAGAGAGATTTCGCTACGACCGCAAACGGCACAGTTCTTCATTGACGAACTGCCCTTGCTGTTGCTTTGTCCCGTGGGACTGGTCTATGGAGGAATGAAGAACGCCCCTCTTGCATCTATCGCCACCCTCTTTGCCGTTCTCCTTTCCCTCATTTTGACATACCGGCTTATATACCTGAAACGCATACGCTATCACGTCGGTAGCGAACAGCTGACTGCCGAGCATGGTGTGTTCCAACGCAGTATCGGTTACATCGAATTGTACCGTGTGGTGGACTTCCACGAACAGCAGAGCTTGTTGCAGCAGATTTTCGGGCTAAAGACTGTCACGGTGTTGTCTATGGACAGGACCACGCCCAAGTTGGAATTGACAGGTCTGCCCAAACGAATCAATATCGTGGATATTATCAGAGAGCGTGTAGAGTTTAACAAACAACGAAAAGGAATCTATGAGATCACCAATCATTAAAATAACGATGCTCCTATTCGGCATCATCTTGTCTGTCTCGGCGAAGGCGCAGATTGTCACGACCAATCCATTGGAATATGTGGCATTGGCAGAAGGCAACGAATTGATTCTCGGCAAAGTCAAAGACCAGATGGACGGGCAGAAGAAAACCGCCCTTTTACAGAATACCATTGCCGCAGAGTTCGAGCAGATGCGCCAGTGGGAGAAGAAATACAACAGTTACCTTAAAACGGTAAGCGGTTTCGCATCCTCGCTGAAAGCCTGTACCCACCTGTACAATGACGGTGTGAGGATTTTTATCTCGCTATGCAAGTTGAAAAAAGCCATCAGCGACAATCCACAGGGCATTGTCGCCGCAATGAGCATGAACAACCTGTACATTGAGACCGCAACCGAACTGGTGACGGTATTCTCCCTGCTCCGTGATGCCGTGGCAAAGGGAGGTAAGGAGAATATGCTTACGGGAGCGGAACGGAGCCAGACCCTATGGGCATTGAACGACCAACTGTCCGCATTCCAAAAGAAACTCAACCTGCTTTACCTGAGCATCAGGACTTACACGATGACGGACGTGTGGAACAACGTGACGGCAGGTATGCTGGACAGGAACAATGGTGAAGTGGCACGAATGGCAATGAACAGGTGGCGCAGGGCAGCAACGGCAAGATAAAAAGATGGAGGAAAGAGAAAATGAGACGGGCAATCTTTATCATAATCACACTGCTGTGCATAGGCGTGAAAATCCACGCGCAGATAGACCCCACCCTTGCCGGAATGGTTCTCATCTATACCGAAAAGTCCAAGAAGACCTTGAAGAACCAAGAGAAAATCATGCTCCTGCAAACCACCGGCCACATCTGGACGAAAGAGGAGGTGGAAGCCGTCACCGACCTGCAACGGGAGTTCAATGATTATCTGGATTCATTCCGTTCGGTCATCAGTTACGCCGCACAGATATACGGCTTCTATCACGAGATAACCCATCTCACGGAAAACATGGGAGAGTTCACCGGGCAACTCAGGAAAAGTCCTGCCAATGCCGTGGCAGTGGCACTCTCCACAAACCGGAACAAGATATACCGGGAACTGATATACAACTCCGTGGAAATTGTCAATGACATACGCACGGTCTGCCTGTCAGACAACAAGATGACGGAGAAACAGCGGATGGAAATCGTGTTCGGAATCCGTCCCAAACTGCAACTGATGAACAAAAAGCTGCGACGGCTGACCATGGCGGTGAAATACACCTCGATGGGTGACGTGTGGGCAGAAATCACGGAACGGGAACAACCCAAAGCCAACAAAGCAGAGATAGCCAGGTCTGCCATGAAACGGTGGAAACGAAGCGGAAAGGCCGGTGCTTTTTAACATAACGAGAATATAAAAACAAAAAGATATGGGATTCTGGAGTTCATTATTAAAGACAGGCGGCAAAGCCGTCGGAGCAACAGGTAAAGCTGTCGGTGGAGCCGTATTGCATCCATCACAGACCTTGCGAGGGGCAGGAAGCGCATTGAAGACGGCAACCGTAGGAGCCGCGGCCGGATATGTCGGCTGGGAGAAACTGACCACCGACAAGAGCGTGGTGCGCATCGTGAGCGATGCCGTCATAGGAGAAGACACCACCAACGCCATCAGCGGCACGGCGAAAGCGGCTACCGAAACGGTAAACAAACTTACCGGCAAAGCCGAACAGACTTTTGACAGCGTGAGCCAGGCGTCAAGTTCGCTCTCTTCCACGCTCGATGGAGCGTCCAATTTTTTAAGCGGTGTTTCCAACGGGAATGCCGGGAATATGTTAGGCAACTTTTTCAGCAACCTCGCGCATGGCAAAGTATCGGGATTAAGCATAGTCGGATTGATTGCCGGGGCATTCCTCGTGTTCGGACGTACAGGCTGGCTCGGCAAGATAGCCGGTATCTTCTTGACCATGATGATGATTGGCAACAACACCCAACGCCAGCAAGAAGCGTCCGTTACCGACAACCAGCGTCAAGCCCGTCCACAGCAGGAACAGGAGGAACAGGCCCATAGCGGAGGAATGAGAAGATAAGACAGTCATAACACAATAATATTCTACAAATGAAATACACGGAAGAAATGATTCTACAGTCCCCAAGCGGCTATTGTATGCCCTTTGAGGAAGAAAAGAATAAAGAGGTAACCTTATCAAAAGGTTACGGGGAACTGAAAGATGCCGTCACCGGAGAGACATCCTTTCATCACGGCATAGACTTCCATGCCAGTCACCGCCCTTTGGCGGCAGTGGCCAGCGGTGTCGTGTCAAGTATCGGTACGGACAAAGAGCATGGTGTATATATTGTCATACGCTACGGCAAATACGAAGTGACCTATGCGCATCTTGCTAATATATTCATCCGTTTCGGACAAAAGGTAAAAGCAGGTCAGACGGTAGCCATCAGTGGAAACGACCTTCACATGGAAGTGGCGTTTGACGACGAGGAACTGAATCCGATAGAGTTCCTGACCATGCTTTACGGCAATATCCAGGCACTCGGCAAATCGGGACACGGTGCGGCACACGAGTTCACTCCGTTTGACGGTGAGATTAAAACCAGGTACGACCGTGACAAGGAGGAAATCGAGGAACTGATGCTCCGCTTCCTTCCCGTCTATATGGAAGACCTGTTCCGTGGCGAGTACATCGTACCCGAATATACAGAACAGTCCCTGCGTAATGTGTTCACCGTGGGAGCGGCCAAGAACTACTTCTTTGAGTCGATGCCGAGCATGGCGAACCCTTTGGGCATAGGCGGCCGTGCCTTGCCTTTGGCGGGCAAGGTACAGAATCTCCTGATAGCGGATTTTCTCAATTATCTCGCTCTCAGACATAATGTCTATCTCTCTACCATGAGCGAGGAAGTAAAAAAAAACTTCAATCCGAGGCAGTAGCCGGCAGTGGCATTATCGACCCTTTGTCGGAACTGGAGATAGACGTACAGAGCTTCGATATTCCGAGAATGGTGTCCGTCTATCCCGACCGCGCCGGAGTCCGATGGTGGACGAAAGCATGGTTCAATAACCGGGAGGAAGGCGAACATTCCGTAGAAATCGACCGGATGGCCGCCATCCGTTTCATTCAGGACCGGATAGAAAAGGATGAATGGCTGGAAGAGTTCTTCCCCAAGCAGATGGAGATATACCACAACGCCATAGAACAAACCAAGGAACAACTGTTGAACCAATTGAATTATTAGAATATGGTCGAAATCAAGCATACAGCACGCTTTGCGGAGATAGAAAGGATATTCGGTGACTACTTCAATAGTCATCTTGCCCCTGTCATGCGAGACACGCAGAACTATCTCAACCGCAAACAAGCGGAGGAAATGGCAGCATATTCCACCAGTGCAGCCGGCATCCTCGGTTCTATGGCGGCAGCCGGTAATCCGATGATAGATCCGTACCAGACACTGAGAGTGACCGGGGAGTGGAACTCCAAGACCACGGAGGACTATCTGGAAATGTGCAGGGAGAAGATTGCAAACAATAAGGAGATACAGGCAGACCTCACGATAATGGCAAACGAGTGGCGCACAGCCGTGGTGGATGAAATCGGCAGGGAAAGATATGATGAACTGTCCGGGCAATTAGGTGGCGACCTCGCTTACGCATATACGGAATACCGTATTGGAGAGTTGATGATGGGCAAGATGGTCAAAGACAATATGCCCAAGTCTTCCGCTGAATACATCATGCGCAAGGCGGCACAGAACACGCTTTTCGGGCTGTCATACACATTGAACCAGTCACCGCTTGCCGCAGAAATCGAACGACGTGGGGAAGCAGCCTACAAACCGTCCAAACTGGAAAAAGGGACAGGCAAAGTCATCGGTGCAAGCATCGATGCCATATCACTCGGCGGTGCGGGAAGCTGGGCGAGCTTCGCCAAATTTGTCGGGGCTGACCTGGCATTTTCAGCACTGACTTCCTCCAAGGACAAAACAGGAAACACAGCATCCGTTGAAGATTGCATCAGCAAGGGCGTATTCGGAAGTGAGAGGAATGTCTTTGACAGATTCCGTAAGGAAGCCAATGAAATTCGAGTCAATGACAATCCTTATATCAACGCCACCAATGAACGGCTGACCAAGAAGATTCCCGTACAGAGTTTTGATTTCAGGGAGTTGATGAGCCATAACGCCCAAGCGAAAATGCCGTTTGATTTTATTGCCGGCCAAAAGATAAAAGATGAGCGATACAAGGATATTCCGATGGTCATCGCTCCGGAATACATGGAAACTTATTTGCAGGATATGGAGAAGAAAGAAAAGGTTAAAGGTCAATCCGTGCTTGCAAGCAATCCGGGACAATCGGGAAACACCCATACCGCACAATCCGTCCAACAAACCAATGAAACGGAAACGACGGAAGAATCAAGGGAAGAAACAGCCATTGAATCAGGACAGAACCGACAGGAAGGACAGAAAACCGCCAATGCCAACGAAAACGGCTGGGGCTATTTTTTCTCAACCTTGGGATTGAGTGGTATGGGAGACATAAGCAAAAATTTGGGTTATGTGCTTGCCATGTTGCCGGATATTCTGGTGGGTATGTTTACGGGCAGGACAAAATCATTGGATTTGGGAGACAATGTACTGCCTATCGCCAGCATCGTCGCCGGTATATTCATTAAGAATCCTATTCTCAAAATGATGATGATTGGACTGGGCGGTGCCAATTTGTTGAACAAGGCGGGACACGAGGCATTAGGATGGGAACGGAATGAAGATAACGGTTTGAAGGAGGGAAACCGTTCCGTCCGATACCGGGTCTATGCGGACGAACCGTTGAATCCACGGATTTCCGATCCGATACTGCAAGGGAACAACCTTATCGCAACCATAGACCATGTACCCTGCACCATCCAGTTGCCTGAAAAAGTGGTGTCAGCTTACAATGCCGGGGCATTGCCGCTTAATACCCTTGCCAATGCCATCCTTGCCAAGAGCGACCATACCCAGCAACTGATGTCGCAGAATTATGAAGAGAAAGACAGGGAAACGATTGTGCGTACCAGAGGAATACAATAAAACAGCAACAGATATGAAAGAGAAATCACAGTTTGAGAAAAATGCCGCCGACAAACAAGTGGAACTGCTCTCCGGAGCATTAAACGGGGCGGTCAGCGCGGGCGGCCATTGGCTCAATGCCACAGGAAAGGGCTATCCCAAGTTTTATCCGGCAGGCGTGGCGGTCAGTCCGTTCAACGCCCTGTTCATGGCTCTGCACTCGGACAAGCACGGATGCAAGAGCAACCTCTTCACCTTATATAGCGAAGCAAAGGCAAGAGGCGAATCCGTCAAGGAACACGAAAAAGGAGTACCGTTCCTGTTCTATAACTGGAACAAGTACGTGAACAGGAACAATCCCAACGAGGTCATATCAAGGGATGACTACCAAAAACTTTCTCCCGAAGAGAAGAACCGATACAAAGGCGTACACAACAGGGAGATACGCACATTGTTCAATATCGACCAGACTTTGCTGCCCCACGTTGACAGGAAAGCATACGATGACGCATTGGCAAAATACGGCAACAGTGTCGAGCAAGGATTCGGAGAAAAGGAGTTGCGTGAACTCAGGCCGAAATTCAATGCCTTTGTACAATCTATTTCGAGAAATCTGGCACCGGTTCGCACGGATGGCAGCGGTGTGGCGCATTATGACAGCCAGAAAGACGCGATATATATTCCACGGCAAAAGGATTTCGCACATTACACCGATTACGCGCAGGAAACCCTTCGGCAAATCATAGCAGCCACCGGACACCAGCAACGCCTTGCCCGTGAGGGAATGGTGATGAAAAACGGGATTCCCCCAACAGAGGATGCCGTCAAGCAGGAACGGCTGATTGCCGAAATCGCTTCGGGTATCAAGATGCTGGAAATGGGACTTCCGGCCCGGTTGTCGGACGAGAGTGTCAAACTGGTGGATTATTGGAACCGTGAACTGAAAGAGAACCCTTGTCTGATAGATGCCATCGAGAGTGATGTGAACAATGCGCTGGAAGTGATACGCAAGGCGGAACGGGGCGAAAAAATCGAGTATGCCACCTATCGTAACTACCGCCAGACAGAACAGATGCGGGAGCAAATGCCAAAGCATTTCTTCGTGGCTGACGAAATCAAGAAGCATCCCGACAAGGAAAACAAGACCATTGTCCTGGTCATCGACAAACAAGGCAAGAGTGCCGATGTGATACTCCCTGCCGGTGCATCCTTGGAGGTGAACAACGAAATCAAGGGAATGAGCAAACAGCGCATACAAAGCGCATTGGAGAAAAGCGGCATTGAAAAAGTGCGTTTCTATAATCCGGACGGTGCGTTGGGCTACCGTCCCGATGACCGTTACTTCGCCGAAAAGCAGATAGAGGTGGCGCGTCTGAAAAACTGGGCATTGGAAACACTCTCCACCATCGATGCGCACCCTGCGGTGAAGCAAGCTGACAAACCCTGGTTTGAGAAGATACAGATGGTACAGGATGACAAGAACCGCTGGGCTTTGTTCATCAAGCCGGAAGGAAAAGCCGGTTACAGCGTCTATCCTGAAAAGGATGACCTGAACCGTTTCTTCACCACGCTGAAACAGTCATTGGATAATATAGACAAGGTGCGTGGAGAACTGGCCAGAAAATACTATGCCCTTGCCGAGAGCAAGCCGGATCTAAAAGTGGACCTGTTCCACACGGCAGATGAAAGCATCGACTTGAACCGCATACAACGAGTGGCCGTGTTCAAGACAAAGAACGGGGCGATACTCTGCGCTCCCACCATTGACAACCGGAAGCCGCAGCCCCGAAGCGTCACACCACAGCAATGGCAACGGATGTGGGTCGCCGAGGACAGGAACAGTTTCAAACAACATCTGGCGGCAACGCTTTTCGCGGACGTGCTGAACAAGAGCCAGGCACAGGAACAGACCTCTTCCGAAAAACAGGAGTCGGAAGTGGAAACGAAAATCAGCCGTGACGAGGAAATCAAGCACGACCAGCCTAAAGAGGAAGTTGAAGAAGAGGAAGAGGTTTCAAAAGGAATGCACCGATAAACAGACAAAGTAATGAGCAAGAATAAAGAATACGCGGAAAAATACGCCGTTTTTGCGATGGAACAGATGCGCAAATACGGCATCCCGGCTTCCGTGACCTTGGCACAGGGCATACTGGAGAGCAGCAACGGGCAAAGCCGTATGGCCCTGAACGAGAACAACCATTTCGGTATCAAAGCCACTCCGGGATGGATTGCGCAAGGTGGCAAATACGGTATTTACACCGATGACAAGCCCAACGAGAAGTTTTGCAGCTACGACAGCGTGGGCGATTCTTACGAGCATCACTCCAAATTCCTTGTAGAGAACAAACGGTACGCGGAATGTTTTGAACTGTCTCCTGACGATTACAAGGGTTGGACGGAAGGACTTGCCAAGGCCGGGTATGCAAGTGGCGGCAATTATGCCCAAAGTCTGCAAAAAATCATTGAAGCAAACGGGCTGCAGAAGTATGACCGGATGGTCATGGCAGAAATGAAGGCAAAAGGATTGGAAACAGAAACCGGGCAAGCGGTTACGGCAAACACCTATTCATTCCCGGTCGAGCGCGAAGAGTTCCTGTTTGTCACTTCACCGTTTGGAATGCGTACCGACCCCATGAATGCTGACAAGCTGCAAATGCACAAGGGTATAGACATCCGCTGTAAGGGCGATGCGGTGTTGGCTACCGAGAATAACGGCAAAGTGGTGGCGGTAAACCAAAATGCCAAAACCGCCGGAGGCAAGTCCGTAACCATTGAATACGAGAGGGCTGACGGAAGCAAGATACAGAACACTTATATGCACCTGTCCTCTGTTGATGTCAAGGTGGGTGACAAGGTGCAAGCCGGACAGAGACTCGGTATGTCAGGCAACACCGGCACACGGACTACGGGCGAACATCTGCATTTCGGAGTGGCACAGATTACCGCTGACGGACAAAAACGAGACATTGATCCCGCAATCTATTTGGCAGACATTGCCCAAAAGGGAAACATCAAGCTGCAAGCCTTACATAATGGCAACGACCTGTTGGCTAAATACCAAACGGAGGTTACTGCCACTCCCCAGGAAACAAAATCACAAAGTCCTGAAGAGTGGATGAAGAAACTGTTATCCTCGGAAGACAGCGGTGTCGGACTTTCAGGAACGAATGACCCGATTATGGATATGGTGGTCAAAGCCTTTTCCTCGCTGATGATGCTGGCGGTGGTAATAGACAACAAGAACGAAGAGGAACAGAAAGAAGCCATTTCTGAAATGGCAGGTAGCCGGAAGGTGGAACTGACTTCATTGTTGCCCCACATGAAAAGTTGTGCCCTTGTCATCGGAGAGAACAACAAAGCCGTATTGCAGGCAGACAACGGTACCGTGCAAGTCTCACGGGAACTCAGTACCGTTGAGTTGAGCCGGCTGTCCACCACTTTGAATAATCCTGAACTCTCGGAGGAAAGCAAGCGTATGCGAGTGGCAGGAATGGTCAATGCCATTGTCCTTTCACAACAGGCTTCACAAAACTTCGAGCAGGGGATGTCGGAACAGCAGAGCCAGAACGAACAAATCAGAAGATAATGAAACGCGTGATGATGGAAATAGGATTGTTGGTCGTCGGGCTGTCTTTTGCAGGACTGCACACCCTCGTATGCTACCGGCTGTTCGGTCTGGCGGCGACACTCGTGATTGTGGGTGTGCAGGTTGTCATTGCGTCAGGGATAGTCTGGATTAAAATCCGTGCGCCCGATTAAAGACGGAACGTATATGCGGGTAGTTCACATTTAATAGGATATTCCGGTCAAATGGTCTTGGTTAAAATAAAACTACAAGCAATATGATTAAGTGTAACGTAACAGTGTGCGGAACCATCAGCAAGGCGGCTGTAGTGCGCACCAACAATGAGAACAAGGCTTTCACGGCATTTGCCGTAAATTGCGTGATTCCGGCAAGAAACGGTATCGACAAAACAGTGGAAATCTCTGTCGCTAAGGATGGAGAGGAGTACAATCGGGCTGACTATACCGTAGGCAAGAGAGTGGAAATTTCCGGTGTGCTGACTTTCAAGAAGCGTGGAGACAACCTCTATTTCAATATGTCGGCTTCATCGGTCAACCTTACCGTGGCTTCAAACGAGGATTCCATCAAGGGCGAAATGCTCTTCCGTGGAAAGACAGGCAAGAACATCGAAGAGAAGACAGACAAGAAAGGCAAGAATTTCTTGCAGTTCTCCGCATTTTCTGCGGAAAAGGTCAATGACGGCTTCGAGTACCTGTGGGTACGCTTCTTAGGCTTTGACCGTGAACGTGAGGAGTGGCTGCAACCGCAGACCGGCATCGAGGCCAAAGGTGAACTGGAGCTGTCCGTCTATAACGACAAGCTGAACATTGCCTGCAAGGTATCGGAAATGTCGGAATATGTGAAACAGCCGTATAACCCTAACAACTGACAGTCATGGCCGGTTACAGGAAAAACAGCAATGACGGCCCGTCCGCGGAGGACAAGGCTCTTGACCTCTTTGCGGAAATGATGATCGAGCGCATCGAGACCGTCAGCAAGGACTGGACGAAACCATGGATTACCGAGGGCAGCTTAGGGTGGCCGAAGAATCTGTCCGGACGTGAGTACAATGGGATGAACGCGCTGATGTTGCTTCTCCATTGCGAGAACGAGGGCTACAAGATACCGCGTTTCTGCACCTTTGACTGCGTGCAACGGATGAACAAACCGTCCGAAAAGCAGGCAAAGGAGGGCGTGGAACTGCCAAGAGTTTCAGTGAACAAGGGCGAAAAATCCTTCCCCGTGATGCTCACTACCTTTACCTGCATCCACAAGGAGACCAAGGAGAAGATCAAGTATGACGATTTTAAGAAACTCTCCGATGAAGAGAAGAAGATGTACAATGTATATCCGAAGATGCAGGTCTTCCGGGTATTCAATGTAGCCCAAACCAATCTTCAGGAAGCCCGTCCGGAACTTTGGAACAAGCTGGCGAATGGGGATGCCGTAAAGTTGGATGAAAGCGAGAAGATGTCTTTTGAACCGATGGATGTGATGATTCGTGATAACCGCTGGATTTGCCCTATCAAGCCGATGCACCAGGACAAGGCATACTTTTCCATTTCCAAGAACGAAATTGTGGTTCCCGAAAAATCCCAGTTCAAGGACGGCGAATCCTATTATGGTACTCTTTGGCATGAGATGACCCACAGCACAGGCATCGAGGGGCAACTCGACCGTATCAAACCGTCCGGTTTCGGTTCGGACGAATACGCCCGTGAGGAACTGGTGGCAGAATTAGGCAGCGCATTGGTGGCACAGCGTTACGGCATGAGCAAGGCATTGAAAGAAGAGAGCTGCGCTTATCTGAAATCCTGGCTGGACCACTTGAAGGAATCGCCCCAGTTTATCAAGACCACACTTCTGGATGTAAAAAGGGCAACCTCGCTCGTTACGCAGAATGTGGATAAGATAGTGCAGGAACTGGAACAGAAAAACAAGGTGCAGCAGGATAACGGGCAGCGGAATGAGGTCAAACAGTCCGTACCCGAAGGAAAGGTGTTCTACTCTTCCGTAGCCTATCTGCAATCCTCCGATGACACCTCACGGCTGGATGCGCTTCGGGAGAAAGGCGATTATGAGGGATTGCTCCGGCTTGCCAAGGAGTATTATGACGGCGATGGAATCAACGAGCAATATACCTTTGTCTCTCCTCGCCAGAACAAGGGTGATGATCTGCTGATAGAAGACAAGGATTTTGCCGTGATCTATAACAACAGCGTGGAAGGAACTTACGAGGTGATGCTGAAATACTCGGAGCAGGAAATCCGTGACCATATCACACGGTATGGTGTCCGGCTGGCAAGCAGTGACATAAAAGAGGTTGCCAAAGACATGGCGGCCGAGCAGTTCTCTGCGATGACAAGGCAGCGTACTCCTGTCCTTGAAATGCCAAACGGAGATATTCTCCATATCGGGTATAACAGGGATGACGACACCCTTGATGTCGGCACGGCGACCAATGCCGGACTTGCCGTCAGCCATAGTTTCCTATACGACCACGACAATTCGCTCGATTCCAATCTCCAATCCGTCAATGAAAAGCTGAATGAAATGGAGCAATATCAAAAAGAGGAGGTGGAATACAGTGGCGGGATGCACCGCTGAGTATAAAGTCTGCTATCTGTTCTGTTCAGCCGTAGAGAGTCGTCCTCTCTGCGGCTGAATTGGTTTAGTCCCACTGATAAGTCCTACTTACACAAAAAAGAGAGATTTTTCACCTTAATTAGTCGCAAAATATCGGCACTATTCTGAATTAGTGCCGAAAATTTGTTACCTTTGCAGTCGAAGAAAGGAATAATAATCACATGAGCAACGAGACGACAACATTCATACTTGACTATGCTGAAGTTCATCATGACTTTAGTTTAGGAGATTTGTTTGCTTATCTACAAGAGAAGACAGGCATCAAAAAGTCTTCTTTGTCCTGGTATCTGTTCAAGCTCGTGAATGAAAATGTACTGGTCAGAACCGGGCGGGGAACGTATGCCAAAGTGATGAAGCAGGTCTTTTCACCCCAACCGATAGAGGAAGTGAAGGAGGTTTACGGTTTGTTGCAATCGGATTTTCCGTTTGCGAAATTCTGTGTTTATCAAGGGGACATCATAGCCCCTTTGCAACATCACCTTTCATCCAACCGCATCATCTACGTGGAAACGGACAGGGACTCGGCAGAAACCGTTTTCAATTTTCTGAAAGACAAGAACCACGATGTTTACCTACGACCGGACAAAAATATGATATACCGGTATGTGGATATGGACAGCCGTGTCATTTTCGTAAAAAATCTTGTTTCGGAAGCTCCCTTGCAAGAAGTATCCGGCGTGCCTATGCCCACGTTGGAAAAACTGTTAGTGGATATATTGAGAGATACGGACTTTTTCTACCTGCAAGGCAGTGAGAGTGACCGTATCATAGAAAACGCTTTTAACCTGTACACAATCAACAGGAACAGGCTTTTCAGGTATGCCGACAGGCGTAAAGTGAAGAAAGAATTATCGTCAATTTTAGAAAACTTGAACATACAATGATAAAGAAAGAGTGTTTTACGACAGAATGGATTGAACAGGTTGCATCCGAACTGCACTACAATGACAAGAACCTCATAGAGAAAGTAATCCGTGCCTTGTCTCTGCTTGAAATGTTGGTTAAAGCCGGGTGTCCTCTCGTCTTCAAGGGTGGCACGGCACTTATGCTCATCCTTGGGAAATCCGCCCATCGTCTGTCAATCGACATTGATGTCATCTGTCCTCCCGGAACCAATATAGAGGACTATCTGAAATCGTTTGCCGATTTTGGCTTTATCAATCTGGAACTCGTGGAGCGCAAGCAAAGGGACGATGCGGACATACCTAAAAGCCATTCCAAGTTTTTCTATCAGATAGCTTACCGGAACGACACGGACGCCCAATCCTATATCCTGCTGGACGTATTGTACGAGGAGATTCATTATTTCCAAACCCGGCAAATAGCCATTGATTGCCCGTTCATACGGCTGGAGGGAGAACCGTTAATGGTGACTGTTCCGTCCGCAGAAGATATTTTAGGGGATAAACTGACAGCTTTCGCTCCCAACACTACCGGAATACCTTATTACAAGAACGGCAGATCCTGTTCGATGGAGATAGCCAAGCAACTTTATGACGTGGGGCGGTTGTTTGAAAATGTTTCAGGATTGCAGATTACCGCAGAGGCTTTCCGCAAGATTGCGGTAGTCGAACTCTCGTACCGGTCTTTGGGAACGGATATCGGACAGGTCTTCAACGACATCCGTCAGACGGCACTCTGTATCTCCACACGGGGGAAAGCCGGAGAAGGTGATTTCAACTTGATACAAGACGGAATCATCCGTGTAAAGTCATTTATGTACAAACAACGGTATCTGATAGACAATGCTATTATTGATGCGGCACGGGCGGCTTATTTAGCCACGCTGATTGAAAAGGGAGTCACAGAAGTGGAACGCTATTCAAACAATCCGATTGACATCAAGGATTTGGTTATTCGACCTTCGCTGACCAACAAACTGAACAAGTTGAAAAGCAATCTACCGGAAGCCTTCTATTATTGGGCAAAGACGAGTGAACTGTTGGAAGTATGATTTTTTGTAAACAGCACGAAGGCTATTCCTCACATAATTCACGGTCAATATGAACGAAAGGCTGGTATTTGTAATCCTGCTCGGTGTTATCAGTGTCCTATGGTATATCGTTGGATATTGGCGGCGGAAAGCCGGAGAAACGGCGTTTTTAGCTGCGCAAAAGACCGAGAAGGAGGATGAACGTGACCGTTTATGCCGTTTGGCGGTAAGAGCCGGTCATCGGGATGCTTGTCGTATGTTCTGTTGTTTACATCCGGATTTATTCAAAGAACAGCCACCACTCAAACCATTCAAGTTGCACGGTACAAGAGTAGTATTCTATGGGCAATATTATCCATCCCGGTACAAACCGTTTCTCAACGATGACCAGCAGGCGTTCTGCCATTCAGTCTATGAGTTTAAGGAGGGAAAAATACACGGTATTGAGTTTTTCAAATCTTGCATGAACGCCTTACAAATGGATGACCACCATTTTCATATCATGTTCATGCCTTGTAGCGATGAGTTCAAATATATCCAGCGATTCAAGCGTTTGAACTGGTATGTCTGTACCCATTGTCCAAATCTGACATCAGGACTATATGATGTTGATGTGTTCGAGCCTCGTGAAAGCTTGCATGAAGCCAAAGGTTATGAGAATCGAATACTTGAACGGAATTACCGAATCACAGGAGATACAAAAGGGAAAGATGTTATTATTGTTGACGATGTACTGACTACCGGGCAAAGTATGACCGACTACAAGGAAGAGATAGAACGGTGCGGTGGCAAGGTGGTAGCTGCCATTTTTTATAGCAAGACTATCACTTTGCCGCATCCGCTGATTGTCAAATTGGAGGTGTGGGGTGACTATATTTCTCGTTTTCGCAAATCATATTAGTTTTATTTGCAGTTGGATTGTCATTTCCAATGCGGTCAATCAATATCATAGCCTATCACGTATTCATCGTTGATAAGCAGATAGTAGTAGCCGTTGCCACAATTCCGGTATTCTTTGCTGAAGCCTGCCGACATATCGCCATTGTCCCGTGGCTCACACCAAAGCGTTCCGTCATAACCGCAAAAATCAAAGCGACAAGTGGAAAAACTCTCTTTGTTCTTCATCGCCTCTCTGAAACGCTGCATAGATGCCGTCCCACAATATTTTTCGATAGTGGCAAGCCCAATACATTTGCCGTCAATGCGTGTTCCTGTCGTGATGTGGTTCTCGTAAAGGGATTTATCCAAATCCGCATTTGCGATGTCACGAAGCCAAGCGTTTGTATGTGTGGCAAGCCGGGCAAGTTTCTGATATTTCAGAATGAGTTTCCTGTCCGTATTCGCCTCCTGCTCTTGCGAGGGATAGTATATCTGCTCGATGCTTGACCAATCTGTGAAAACATAACCTTTTGTCCTTTTGCCGAGCGCGATAATGCCAATAATACCCCTGTCCCGATTGATGAACAAGCGTCTGCGTTTTCCTGCAATCCTCACATATAGAGACGAAGGATTGGTTTCGTTGCGAAGATAGCTCTCCGCAGGATGAATTGTTGTCGTTCCCATATCCGTATCTATCTTTCAATATTTATTTTACCAGTCCTTACCAATGTACCATTGCGGTAAAGCATGATTTCTCCGGGCTTGAAACCCATTTCTCCGAAGGCTATGTATTTGATATAATCTCGGTACTTCTCGCCTGAAAAATTTTTGCCGCACAAGTTGTTGAAAAACATAGGTATTGAAAAACCATCCTCTCCTGACAACACTGTTTTGCCGCTTTGTCTGATTTCGTCTAACATACTAATTTCCAATTTTCATCATCAATGGTAAGTTTGTTCATTTCCCAATCATACTAATAATGTCATAGTTGTAACCATTAGATAAATTCAACTTCAAGTGCTTGTAGCAACTCGTATATCTTTCCTTCGGCATCTTCCATATCCGCTACAATATCCTTAATGTGATAAGGTGCGCCATTCTTGCCGTGTCCGTCATCGCCAATCCACAAATAGGTTTCATAATCGGTGTCAAACCCCTCATAATACTCTTTAATGCTATTTATAAGGGTATCAATGTCATTCTGCTGCATATCGGCTTTGAAAAGAAAATTCTGTCCGTACTTGGTGTAGCGATGAAACTCAAATAACACATTTGATTCGTTTTTATCTTCAACACTTACACTCCAGCCTTTTTCTTGGGCAATGTCCGTTACTTTCCGTATCTGTTCTTGGGTAGTCATACTCTTTGTTTTTTTGTGGGGAGACCTCTCCAATCTCCCCACTGGTTGATTTAATCCGTTATCTCAAAATAATATTCCTGTTCCTTGTCCGACCATTCAGCGGTCATTGCATCCGCTTCTCTCCACAGTTTGTCATAGAGAATGGCTCTTTGGTTGTCTCTCTCGTGCCAATGCCATATCTTGTGATTGAGTACAAGACAAAGTTCCGTCCAATACTTGTAGTTGTCTTTCCATTCGGACTTGGCTCGCCTGTATGTGTCGGCTATGGCATTGTTCCCGAACTTGTCGGCAATGGAGAAGTCCTGCCAAAAGGTAGTTATCGGCTCGTAACCGCTGAACTCTGTTATATTCCATCTTGGAATAGTGATTTGCAATGCTCCCATACTTGTTATTGTTTATGGTTTTCGTAATACTCTTCGGGCAAATGATAGAGGTCGTTCTCAGCCAAATGGTCAATGGCTTCCGCTGCCAGACGGCACGCCCATTCGTTGCGTTGGTCACATCTACCCTTATGCCAGTTCTCCGCCAACTGTTCCATAAAGTAGAACATCAGTTTGGCTTTCTCGTTTACCAAATAGCGGTGGTCGTCCGCCAATGCCTTGCCTACCTTTCGGGGTGAAGCCATTTTGCCGTTCACATAGTTTGAGAACTCGTCCGCAAAGCGTTTGTCGTTCTCCGATAGTTGATTGTTGTACTCCATTCTAAAGAATTTTGATGTTGAACATTTTTTTCTTTTCCCTTTGTTCGGCATCCGTTTATCGGAACCGTTTGGGTTTTACGGTGCTTTCAAGGGGCAACCGAATAGGCCGTTCCCAACGCTTTTTCCGGAAAAATACGCTCGACTGTGGAGAGGAAGATTTTTGCAGGAAATGCACTTCAAAGCGGTGAAAACAGGCGCGGCTGCCCACCTTTGCATCCGGAAAACCGATCGGAGACGATACTGGTAGTCTGAATATCGGAAACGCTATAAAAGGAAGATTGGAAGATAGAAAAGGCTGACGGCTACGCCGAATAAGTATATAGATGAAAGGATATGGAATGTATAAAAGGTAAGTGCCGGGATTAAAAAAATGGAGAACGGCTTTTTAGTCCGTCCCCCATTCCCTGATTATGGTCAGGCAGCAATTTCTTCCGTTTGTGGCTGTTCTTCGGTCGGTGCTTCCGCTTCGGGTTGCACGTCATCGGATTGTGGAGTTTCCCCTTTTGCCTTTTCCTGCACAAGCAAAACGGCTTTTTTCTCCTCAATACGTTGGTGTCGTTTGTCGTACACCTCGTTATGGGTATTCTCAATATTGGCAAATTCTTCGGGCATGTGCTTACGTGCAAAATCAAACAAAAGGTCTGCGATGACATTATCCCTGTATGCGCCTTTGAATTGCGCTATCAAAAAATCTCTGCGTATAATCGCCTTTGTCTTTGCTGTAAGGTTGGCGATAATTTGTTTTTTATCCTCGTCCGTTAGGTATGAATATCCATTTGTCCCTTTTTCAATACCTACTGCCTTGTAGTTCTCTTGACGGAGGTGTGGTAAAAGGAAGAAATAAATCATTCTGTCCTCGTCTGCCCCAAACTTGGCTTCGGTCACATCCACCTCTAAAATCTGCTTCTTGGTGTCCTCTATAGTCTTTTCTATGGCAATTTCCTTGTTGCGTTTGTCCTGCTTTTCCAATTTTGCCACAGGAGAAAGTTCTTGTACTTGTGCTATTCCGTTTGTGGTTGTCGCACCCATGTTGTTTCTAACATAGCATAGGGTAATATCGTTGCTTCCGATACAGATATATGGAGAGACTTCTCCTGTTTCACATCGGGTACGGATTTCCTCACATTTTTCCGTGTACTCGTTCATTTCCTGCTCATAATCCGCAGTTGCTCCCTCGTATTCTTCCGTACTGTCATAATCCTCTTTTTCGGGTACTTCGGGCAGTTCGGGGTATGCGGTAGCATAATTGACACTTTCCACTTGATACCCCATTGCCGTAAGGCGTTCCACGACCTCTTTGCTATAATTGTAATTCTCGTGACAAAGAGGTAAGGCAGGATGCTGTTCCATAAGCTGTATGGTTTTCTCCTCCATATAGGATGTATTCATTTCCTTTAGGCAGGTGCGGTTTGCACAATTTCCACAACCTCCCTCACAGAATAATGTCATGTTGTTGGTGTTGTGAGGACATGACAGGCAGAGGGTCTTGTCAAATGCGTAACGGCTTAGGTCAGTGGTGTAATCTCGTTCAATGTACCTTGCCACATCAGTGGCTTTCATACCTCGCCAACTATTATACATTAATCCCTCTTTCAAATGCTTCTCGTAAATGTCTTTTTGTATGTCTTCTCCATATCGGCAAATTTCACTTGCTACGGAAATGGTCAATTCGTCCTTTTCCAACAACTCAGAGATTTCGGGGATTAAGGCAGTGAATTTCAGTCGGGTATTGATATAGTTCTCACTCTTGCCAAACTGCACGGACAACGATTTGACATCATGCCTACCGCTCTCCATTAGTTTTTGGTATGCGTTGGCTTCTTCTATAGGGGTCACATCCTTGCGTTGCAGGTTTTCCGTGATAGCCATTTCTTCGGCTGTCTCGTCCGAAAGTTCCATAACCATTGCCGGAATTTCATCCAATCCTGCCATGATTGAAGCCCTGTATCTGCGTTCTCCGAACACAATCTCAAAGCGGTTGTCATCAATGGGACGCACACCGATAGGCTGCAACACTCCCTGTTGTTTGATACTCTCTGCAAGTTCAGCAAGATTTGTTTCGTCAAAGTTCTTGCGTGGGTTGTAGTCGCTTGGCAGAATGTTTGCCAGTGCTACCAATGTGATGTTTCTCTCTGCTGCTTGAATTGCTGTTGCTTCCATAATCATAAAATTTAATTTGTTGATACTTTTTTATTTTCCCTCTGTTCGGTTCTTTTTCTGCCTGAACCGTTTTGGGATTTATGGATGCGGTACACAGCTGTCGGCACAGCTTTATACGACGGCTTTTCCTGCCAATTACGCTCCGTATGGAGGAAGAATTTGCAGGAAATACACTTCAAGCTGCCGGATCAAGCGCGACAGCAGACCTTTGCATCTGATAAAACCAAATCGGTCATGGCGGGAATGAAGCCCGGAAAGCGGTAAATAGAAGAGATAAAAGAGGGATGGCATCTGCCAAGCAGATATTCAAAAGGTAAGATTACGGTTATAACAGCGAGGTGCAATGATAGAAAAGGAAATCGGGAATGTGGCTGCATTATCCCCATTCCCGACCTACTATCATTTTCCGTGCTTCTCCAGATATTCTTTCATCGCCTCGTTCACGATGTCTTTCAGTGACATGTTCTTTTCGATGGCAAGGTATTTCATCCGAGTATGAATACTCTTGTTGATGACAAAGTTGCAATGCACCGCCGTTTCTTTTTCTGGTACGCCTGAGGCTGTCTTTTTCTGTTGCGGAGCTTTCCTCGTGGATGACAACAAACCATCCAATCCGCTTTTCATGCTATTTTTCAAATCCTGCTTACTCATATCCGTTTATTTTAATTTCATTACCTCCTGTGCCAGCGACATATAATCTTTTGCTCCGTTGCAGTTCTTGTTATACTCGAAGATGTTTTTGCCCTTGACCGGAGCTTCAGCCAAAGCCACATTGTCTCGGATGACAGTCTTGAACACCTTGTCACAGAATGAATCCTGAATGATTTCGGACACACTCTTGTTCAGTGTTTTCCGCTTGTCGAACTGTGTGATGACAATACCGCCAATATTCAGGTTTGGATTCAGACGTTCACGGACAATCTCTATCACATTCGCAATCTTCGCCATACCTCGCATTGCAAGGAATTGCGCCTGTACCGGTATAATCAGATAATCCGCCGCAGTAAGGGCGTTAAGCGTTAGTAAACCCAACGAAGGCGGGCAGTCTATGAGAATATAATCGAACTTTGGGTTGCCCGGCAGTTTAGCGATAAGCCCTTTCAAAATCAGTTCCCGTCCCGGCTCGTTGATAAGCTCGGATTCTGCCGCCGACAAGTCAAGGCAGGACGGTACAACAGCCAGACCATTCTCCAATTTGACCAATGGCAACGGATATTCACCCTTCATCGCTCCGTACACCGTCTGCTCTTCTTCAATAGATAGTCCGAATGACTCGGTAAGGTTCGCCTGACCGTCCAAGTCGATTACCAGCACACGCTTCCTTTTCTGCTGTAAGGCAGCAGCAAGATTGATGGTCGTAGTCGTCTTTCCTACACCACCCTTATGGTTCATTATTGCAATTATTTTCATCATAATTCCACTTGTTTATATCTGATACAAAGGTAATACTATTTTGCGTAAATACTATAATTAGTCAATACTATTTTACTACAATGATTTGTTTTAGTCAAATAGCATTTACTATTATACTAATATTAGTGCCGGATGCTGCGAAAAGTAAAACGTGAAATCATTTACAGTAATCCTAATTCACTAAGTTACTATATGTAGTATGTACTATGTTTAGTATTTACTGATTATCAACATAAAATAGGAAGTCACACGAATGAAACACAAGAGTATAAGATAAATAGTCCTTACAACAGTAAGAAACTCGATGCAAACAGCAATATAATTCTGAAATTAGTCGTACTTTTGCATTGAAACAAACAAATTTAGAAAAAAATGAAAGACTTGACAGTAAAAATTCAAGAGGCTTACGAAGCCTTTGTGAAAAATGCCACAGCACAGGTCGAGAACGGCAATAAAGCAGCCGGAACACGTGCTCGTAAGGCTTCTTTGGAAATTGAAAAGTTAATGAAGGAGTTTCGTAAAGCATCCCTTGCAGTTTCCAAAGAATAAACAGAAATGTCAGGTGTGGCAATCCCTACCTGGCATTTCTGTTTCAATAAACTTGTTGTCATCAATGAATTTGTTAGATCTCATTCATTAAAAATCTACATTCTGTAATAACAAAATCCTCGCATCCAAATTCTGCAAGTGATTTAAGTTGCCCTATGCTGTTGCAATAGTAGAATACTTTATCATCAGTGGCATCGTCCACATCTGCGGATAACTTGATAATTACAGGGGTCGGTTCAACAAATTTTTCATCTTTCCATACGATTGAGCATTGCGCATAAAGCGGTTCTTTTCCGTGTTCAGCGCAAAAATCTGCGTAGAACTTGTCCATATCCTCTTTCACTTCATCAATATCAGAGAGGACAACCCCATCCTTACAGTCATCACACCATCCGTAAATAAAGGCTTCGTCCGTATAGTTACGGAAAGAATTGTCATTGGGGTTTATCATAGCCTCACAAGCCACGTTCATACCGCCACATTTAGTGCATATTACTTTCATATTCAATTTTTATTTAGATGTTTGATTGGTTCCTTATCTTCGTCAGTCTCGTCATACTCATACGTGGTGTCCTCGTCCTCATATTCCATTTCGTCATAGGAGACACAGATACAACCATAGTGAGACTTGAAAGCACGGATAATTTTCTCCGTCAGAGCCTTACACGCGGATGATTCAAAGTAAAGTTCTTTCGTCCAGTAGTCAAAACAGAAAGAGGTCATTTCGCCCTTATAGCGGTCGTTACAGTTGTATATCGTGACTGCCACGTAATCGGTAGTACCGCTTTGCAGTTCCACAAAATGACCGAAATAGGTAAAGCTGTCATTATTAGACTGACCGGATGAAGTGATTCGCCCAATCAGCCTGTGAATGAAATTGTAGGTCAGCTTTCTCATAATAATATATTTTGATTGTATTGAGTTTTTGTTTTTATCCCTGTGTTTGGTTTGTCACGACCTTCAAGGGAGATATTTTACTGCAACAAGAAGTGGTTGATGGATATAAAGGCAAGGCTGACACGAAAATACACTCTGCAAGAGGAAGATTTTACAGTGCTCACCGAAAGGCCTGGGCTTGACGAATAGACATTAGACTTAACTTCGCAGCAAAATAACCCCGTGAGGTCGCCCAACCGATTATATGGTTTTATAAATGGAGAATGTTTAATCTTAAAAATGGAGATATGCCGGCGGGTGGGGTTGAAAAAGTCTGCCGGGACAAACAGGCAGGGACTCTTCCTCTCTTGTGACAAGCGTAGTCCGGGAACCGGAACGTAAGCCTGGCACAAAAGTGGATGTGTTCCGTTTGTCCTTGCCAAACCTCCCCGTAAAGAAACAGTATGGGGAAAAGGCAGCAAGTACAGATCCAGCGAAGCCGGTCCTGTGCGTGCCTCCCATACCATGCCTTGCAGAGGTGGTGACGGCACAGACATTCAGCCGACAATGGGTGGGGAAAGCCGATATAAAAGGACAGAAGAAGATTTTGCAATTTTTCTTGTAAAAAAGTGGCATTGGGTTTTGATTAAACGCAGAAAAAACGTATCTTTACATTATTGAGTTTGATTATTCAGCTTGTTCAAACTGTTGGTTGCATTTAAGGTTCTGGGAGGGTGTTTCCCCTTGATAGCAATAGGATTTACTATCTGTGAGTTAAAGAACAAAATTGTTGAACTTGTAAAAATCCGTAAAGGAAATAAGGAGAACGTAACAATGAAAAATGTAATAACAGAATATCATAAAAAAGTAGAATTGGTGGCAGATATGGGAAATCTACGGCAGAGCCGCCAATCAGAGAGAACAAGTTTTATATATCTGCCGCCAATTTCCTCCAAAAAATCATAAAATCAATATATTAGGGTGCGTTATGCACCCTTTTCGGTTTTAATTGTCCGTCAGATATGACAACATAGAAAAATCCCCTTGCCGGGTTTCACAACCAAGCAGAGGGAAAAGGTTAAATATAATTATGGTTACAATTAAGCCGCTTCTGTTATCGCTTCGCTTTCCGGATGCGGTGTTTCCGCTACCGATCCGTGACGTTCCACTTCTTTCAAACTTTCGTCAATTTTCCGCTGCAATTCCTTACATTCCAATTTGAGCCTTAGTAGTTCATCTGCCTTGCTCCATTTGCGGTCAATGAGTTTCTGCAAGGTCGGTATTTCACTTTCAAACTGCTCTGCCTGTTTCCGCTGTCTGGCAATCAGGTCAGGCAACTTGTACAGTGCGCCCTGTGGATATTGTGCCGATTCCACGAAGCCCAAAGGTAATGCTCCACTCAAACCACAACGGTATTTCAATCCACTCACACCCTCGACAAAGAAAGCATTCCGGTCGAATGTTTGGGTAAGGGTATATTCGCTATGTACCAACAAATTCAGTCCGGCATAACTGCCTATCGTGTTGTATGCTTCGCTTCGATAGGTCTTGGATATGCGGTGCAGTTCACGTCCGATTTCTTCCGTAGTGGCTTGGGATAGGTTCAAAAGCGAGGTGGCTTTTTCTCCTTGATATGAAGTGATATACTCCCAATCCTGTGCCATGCTCTCCAGTATGCGGTTTGCCTTTTCGATTTTCTGCCGGTTGTCCGTCATCTTGCGTTCCGCACGGATGCGTTCTTTCTTAAAAATGCCCTGTTCCTTTTCCAACTGCATAATCTTGTTATCCAGTTTGGCTTTGTTCAATAGGTCGGTATTGCCCGAAAGGATTGCCACGAACTCGGCAAAGTTCATTCCGTTATCCTCGTCCATTCCACCCTCGTCAATACGACGCACCGCTATCGTGCCGTTGTTGATTTGGTTAATGAACATCTGCTTGTTTTTAAGCAAGTTGAATTTGTAAGCGTCAAGTGTTTTTTCCGTTCCGTAAATCACAACATCGACCACGTTACCGCCCCACAGCTTCACAGTATTGCCTTTGCGTATCGCACGACCGTTGCGCTGTTCCATATCGGCTGGTCTATCGGGTAGGTCAAGGGCATTACTGCCCTCTTCCCCCCTCAGAACCGTACGTGAG
>ERZ826764.1231-NODE-1231-length-31268-cov-4.576170_pt1 | contig 31268 bp, 28 predicted proteins | sample MGYA00519870_ERZ826764 | MGnify/ENA primary metagenome ERZ826764 (study PRJEB31778, sample SAMEA3449239) | human gut metagenome | biome: human gut; feature: human-associated habitat; material: faeces | place: United Kingdom | collected 2010/2012 ...
CAAACCGCCTGTTTTGCAGACATTTTTTCTTATTTTTATAGATTTTTACATTTTTGCTTCTTTAATATACCACAGAAATCCCATTTTCTGTAAATCAACTGACAAAATCATGAAAACTCAAAGATTTTGTCAGCCTACAGCAAGAGGCTTACAAAAAACATTATCGCCGGAGACAATATTTTGTCTGTCACGTTAAATATTATAAGTATCATTAAAATATAAAATCCGTTGTTGTACAGTGGATAGTACCAGGAATATCTGTCCAGCTTGAATATCTGAGTAATGATACCGAACCCATCCAGCGGTGGGACAGGCAGCAGGTTGAAAATCATCAATACTAAATTGATGGTCATCATATAGTATAATATGTAAAATAAAATTTCATTAAATCCGCCGTAGATATATCCGCCTATTGAATTGAACAAAAGTCTGATGGCGCCGGCTGAAATCGCCGCTATGATAAAATTAGTTACTACTCCGGCCAGAGCTACCATTGTTTCGTCAATTCTTCTGTGCTTATAGTAAGAAGGATTGATCTGGACCGGCTGTCCCCATCCGAACCCTGCAAATATCAAAGCTAAAAATCCTATCGGATCGATGTGCCTGAGCGGATTAAGGGATAATCTTCCCTGCAGCTTAGGCGTCGGATCGCCAAGCCAGTAAGAAACAAATCCATGGGCTGCTTCGTGAAAGGTAAGTCCTACTATGATACCAGGCAGAGTCATAAGCTCGGTTATGAACCATTGACCTATGCTTTGGTTGGAAGACAGCATATTGTTGACAAGTAAAACGCATATTATTATTAATATAGCCGGATTGACATTTCTGAACATTCTCCTGAAATCTTCTCTCATCTTTTACCCCTTAGATTAAAATATTATCGTTATTTTATCACATTTTTCTCATAGGATAAATAATATATTGTAAGAAAAAAGGCTTATTTGCCTGACTGAAAGGTGGTTTTTTATGAATACATCTCTAGTTTGCATTGATGTTTATACGGTAAACGAAGGTGATACGCTACATTCCATTGCTGAAAAATATGATTTGCCTGTCAGCTTACTTATGAGAGTCAATGGGATAGATAATCCCTACAATCTTCGAATAGGGACGCGTTTATGCATACCCGGAACAGAAGATCAGCTTCCGCAGGCTTCTGCGTCTGAGCGCTGCCAACAGACTCACGTTGTGTCTGCAGGAGACACGTTGTACTTAATTGCTAAAAAGCACGGTATTAAGCTTGACAACCTTATGAGAGCCAATCCTAACATAGACCCTTATAACATGCTCATAGGTACGGAGCTTTGCATACCATCTGAATAGCCTTAATTCTGTCTTAATGGCTTAGCAGATCGCCGCCCGGACTGCCTGTGCATCCTGCAAATTATGAAAACCCGGAGGAATCGGTTGTCCTGTTCTTCCGGGCTTTTAAACATGTCATTCAATTTACAAAATTCATTAATAAGTAAACCCGGTCTTTGGATCAGAGTATTCTTTCACCCTGGTCAAATATGCGTCCATAGCTGCTTCTTCATAAGCCAGTGAAGGGTTTTCCACGTTGAGAACATTCTTAAGGAACCATTTGGTGAAAGGCGGGTTAAGTATGAGCAGCGGACCTATTATATAAGTAAAAAACAGATTATTGATCCTTATGCCCTCTTCCTTTATTTCAGGGTTCATGGCAAATCCTCTTTCCGTCATGAAAAGGTATTTGTCGGAAATATCACCATATCCAAAGCCAAACACCGTCTTAAATCCAACCATCTTAATAGGCTCTTCATCACCATCGGGAACAAAGTCTCCCAGATAAAGAGAATTGAACCTTTTTCTCGCCTTTCGTTTTGCCGTAAAATCAAGAATACCCAGACCGTCGGCTACTTTTTTATCTTCTTCTATTATTTCATTGGCAAATATTTCTCCGGCATTGCCTGTTATCAAAAAATTCGCACCCTGCTCTATTGACTCTTTTATATTCTCCTTATACTTGGATAAAGCTTCTATAGCCAGCAACTGACCTCTTTCAGTCGTCGTCCCCATATATATTAAATCCGGTTTTTCCCTTACAAAGAGCGGTTCCTCCTTAAGGCTTGTATTTATTATTTCTGCTTCCGGCACGCATCTCTTTAAATAGGTCACATTGGCCAAATCCCCGTACAGGTTACATATTTCCGGAAAAAGAACTTCTATCTTCACGCTGTTTCACCTCTTTCCGCAATAACTTTCTCTACGTTGGACGCTACGCTGTTGCATAGTTCTATAGAGTCCGTACCATACAAAATATATATATCAGCGTTCTCATAAAGCTTTAGCTTTTGAGGCGAATCCAGCTCATGTTCCGCAAAAGAAATTCTGCTGTCATCTATTCCGGCCATTTTGAGCCTCAGATAATAATCCTTTGCTCTAGGCCCTGTAACTATTATATTCTTGATATCGTCCTTGTTTAAAAATTCAAAATCAGCGTCATAAAGCCAACATACATTTTCCGACCAATGTCTGCTATCACTCAAGTTATTCATCATCAAAATCAGTTCTTTATCTCCCGGTCTTCCTGAAACATAATCGAAGGCTCTGGAAGTGCCGAGAGAATTTCTGTCTTTTGACATCTGCTTTATGATTCTGTGACCGCCGACTTCTTTCACGTCAAACCTGCTCTTTACTATTTCTACTTTTGAGAGAAGCTCGGCAACTCGCTCTTTGCTGTATCCCAGCTCACGGAAAAGAGCTACGATAGCCACCACGTTATATATGTTAAACACGCTGTCATTGAGCAGCCTGTATTGACCTGTGCCGTCTTTCTCCTCTATATCTATAGTCATCTGCTCCAAATCGACGTTCTTGCCCTCATAATCGCATTTAGGAGACTCGAAGCCGCAGTCCGGACAATATGCTTTGCCTATGTGATGATATCTTCTGTGTCTGTATTTCAAAAGGCTATTGCACTTAGGGCATATCCGCAAATCGTTGACCAAGTTAATGCATTCTGTCACATCAGAATCCAAGCTTTCTATGCCGAAATACTTTCTTTCATTATCAGGAGCTATGCTGCTGGCGATAAGATCATCACCATTAAGCAAAAGTTTAGTCTCGCTGTACATTTCTTCCGTAAGAATACGGCCTATATACTCGGGATGACCATTTCTCATTATGGAATCTCTCGTCAAATTATTTATCAAAAGCCAATCAGGTTTGATGGTCGGGAAAAGCAGCGGCGCCGATCTCTCATCCATTTCCAGTACAGCCGTATCGTATTTTACTCTTCCGAAAATGCCCGTACCCGTTATGAAGGCCGTGGCTATACCGGTATTGATGTTCGAACCCAAATTGTTATTAAGCACTTCTTTGCCATCCTGCTTAAACATATCTATGGCTAAATTGCATACTGTAGTCTTGCCGTTAGTTCCTGTTATCCCGATTATTTTTCCCGGTTTCTTGACCTGTTTTAAAAAGTCAGGGCATATTTTAATAGCCACGATTCCCGGAAAATTAGTGCCGTTGTGTCTTGTTATCTTTAAAGCTATTATGGACAGCTTGGCTGCCCAAAGCGCCATAAAAAACCTTATTTTACCCATAATAAAAGCTTATCCTCAATAATAAAATTAATTGAAATTATCTTTAAAAAGATATTGTAAATCGTTTTCAAAGCATTAACATTTAAACTCAGGGATTATTTTCTTTATCGTAGGCATTATACCGATACCTCCCGGAGTCTGACCCGGAAGCTGCCAGAAGTCATGAGCGCAATAGTTGTTGCCTTCGATTATGGCAGGGCCTGTAGGCGTTATAGCTACGTCCCATCCCACATATCTCATCTGAGGTATTTCCAGCGCAGCCTGTTTGACCATTTCGACTGCTTCTTTCATATACGGTACCTTATAGCCTATGAGAGGAAAATGGCTGTATGGGTGTTCGGTATAATGTACTCCTGCTGTCGTATCCCCTGAATGAGCCGGATAAAGGAATTCGCCGGTCTCGATATCAACAGGGCCGTGAAGTCCGTAATTGTCAACTACCCTTCCGTTGATTCCCATTTTGAAAACAGCGTACACACAATGAGCTTCGCCTTTGGCGTCCACCAAAGTTATCATTCTCATTGTGTTGGCTGAAAACGGGTATATTTTTGCAATGTCAGGATGATTCTCAATCACGTCCTCTATAGTGGCAAATCCCTTTTCTCTTACGTATTTTACAAAGGCTTCTGCGCTTTCAAAATTCTTGGTCTCAAGAGATTCACATCCGATTCCGCAGCTTAAGTCCTTCATCTTGGCAAAGATTTTTTTCCTGGTTTTGAAGAAGTTTTCTATATCTTCATCGGTAGCTGTTTCCAAATCAAGGCATTCTCTTCCTATATACTTCTTGAACCTTTCATTGAATTCATTCTTGTTGTCAAAATAATGAGCATAAGAATGGTCATTCATAAACATGATGAACTTCTTGCTTCTCATTCTTGTCATATAAGTATCTCTTTGTTTATGATTCAAGTTCCAAAACTCAAATATTACATAGTCGTTATATCCTGAACCGTAACGCAAAGTGCAGTTTATCATATCGAAAAAGATGAAAATTTTGCTCTTCCCCGATCTTTCATGGGCGTTATTGAGAACTTTAGAAAACTTCTCAAAGCTGGCCCCTTTTATAACTCTCATATAATACTGCAATCTGTTTTCCATTTGTACCCTCCTAAAGTATATCGCTCAGAAGTCTCGACACTACTTCTTTTAGCCTTATTATTATACTACGCTTGTTATACTGAGCAAGAGTAAGCTCATGACCTTTCAGCATGTCATTCTCAAAGGTCTTTTCCATCTGCTTGGCAAATTCTTGATCGTATATTATGGCGTTAGTCTCAAAATTAAGTCTGAAACTTCTGTTGTCGAAATTAGTAGAGCCTACGCTGGCAACTTCTCCATCTACCACCAATGTCTTTGCGTGAAGAAATCCGTTATCATATATCCACACTCTGGCGCCTGAACGCAAAAGCTCTCCTATATATGAATAAGTTGCCCAATACACAAAGGGATGATCCGGCATACATGGTATCATTACTCTTACGTCAGCCCCTGACTGTGAAGCCATCTTTAATGATTCCAGAATACTTTGGTCAGGTACAAAATAAGGGGTCTGCACATAAACATTTCTTTCGGCATAAGTTATCATCTTCATAAATGCCCTTTTGATTTCTTCCTTTGGGTCTTCAGGACCTGATGACAATATTTGTACGCCTTTATTTCCCATTTTCCACATGCTGACTGACTCTGCTTCTGTTAAAACTTCAATTTTTTCTTTTGTAGTAAATCTCCAATCCAATACAAACCTTGCGTTAAGGTCATGTACGCTGCTTCCCTGGATCTTGATATGAGTATCTCTCCAATAACCGAACTTTTTCTTCTTTCCCACATATTCCTTGGCCACGTTATATCCGCCGATATATGCGATCTTATTGTCGATAACTGTTATCTTTCTATGATTTCTGTAATTGAGCTTCAGCCCTAAAAATATAAACTTAGGTTTAAAGAAATATCCCACTTTGCCGCCGGCTGCCAGATAATCGCTCAGTACTCCTCTTGTTATATATCTGCTTCCCAATGCGTCCATAAGGAGTCTGACTTCAACGCCCTCTCGAGCTTTTTGAGTCAATACATCTATAAAATCTCTGCCTGTCTTATCTCTTTTTATTATGAAGAACTCGACATTAACGCTTTTTTTAGCCTTTTTTATATCTTCCACCAGTGCCTTCATCAACTGATTTCCATCGGTTATCAGCTCAATTTCATTATCCTGAGTGTAATATGAGCTTCCGTACACATGATTAAGCTTTATAAGATGTTTCCATTTTTCTGTGCTTTCCGAATTAAACTGATACGTACCGTCATCCATGCTCTCCATCTGTGTCCGGATTGCGCTGCTTATGACTTTTTCCTCATTTTCAGTCATTTTATTGATTTTTCTTCTGGAAATATTCTGGTTTAAGACAAGGTACAGTATAAATCCCAATACAGGAATAAACGTCATGACCATTATCCATGCCAGTATAGCCGATGAAGACTTTCTCTCATTAAAAATAACTGTAATTATCAACAGAGCGTTTATTATATAAAGAGTAATAGGTGTTGTAAATAATTCTACGATAAAATTCCAAATGCTTTCCATAAAAAATCCTTATTTTTTGTCTTATTTAGAAAGTATTATAACATGTTTTCCTTTTCAATGCCATAAAAATTCCAATAAGACATAAGGCTGTAAATGCATAAAAGCAAGTATGAATGGTATCCATCATTATATCTACCGGAGCTTCACTCAAAGGCGTATTACCCATATATGCTCCTACAACTACAGTTACTATAGCCATGCTGACAGTGTGCCCTATAGACCTCATGGTAGACAAAACAGATGAGGCAATCCCGTAATCTTCTTTTTTTACAGCAGCCATGACAGCATTGGTATTAGGTGAAGTAAATAAGGCAAACCCTATGCCGGAAATGGCCAGAGTAACTATCAGCCTTACTAAACTGCTGTTTTCAGATAAAAAAGAAAACATTACGAGAGCTGCTGTGCATATTGCCATGCCCACTGAAGACAATACATACGGCGAATGCTTGTCCGACATTCTGCCTGCTACAGGCGATAAAAGCGCCATTACCAGCGGTGAAGCTATAAGTATCAAACCGGCTTTTTGAGAGTCAAATCCCATAATCACCTGAATATATATCGATATGAGATAACTTATGGCATATGTGGCTCCGTAATTAAGCAGCGCAGCCAAGTTGGAAAAAGTATACGATAAGTTCTCCTTAAACATTTTTACTTCCATCACCGGATATTTTTCTTTTTCTTCTGCCCTAATAAACTGAATAAGCATCAACAGGCCGAAAGCTAAGACAAACGAGCCTATTGACCTAGTAGTGATTACAGACAATCCATACATTATTCCTACTATAGCTAAGACATACAATATCATGCCTTTCCAGTCTAAAGAATGTCTTTGTACCGTCTTCTTTTCGGAAGGCAATTTTTTTAAGGCACCATAAAGCGCCACGGCAGACACTGCCGCAGCAGCTATGAAGATAGATCTCCAGCCGAAATTATAATTCAGGAATCCTCCTAATACCGGGCCGGCAGAAAGGCCTGTATAAGTAGCGCTGGTGGAATACCCAATGACCCTTCCTCTCATTTCCTTATCAAAAGCGCCTGTCAAAATTGCAATATTAGTGCTGAATATCATAGACGCACCCAGTCCCTGGCAAAACCTAAAAACCAGCAACATCCACATTTCTTGTGAAAATACCGCGGCCAGAGAGCTAAGTCCGAATATCAGTATTCCTATCCAGAGTATTGCTTTTCTCTGAAACACATCAGCTATCTTTCCAAAAGGTACAGCCAGAGCCGCACAAGTCATCATATAAATTGTGACCACCCACCCTACTGCCGCGGCGCTTACTCCAAATTCTTTTTCAATATCCGGAACTGACAGATTGAGCGCACTTCCGATAAAAGTTGTTATAAACGATGTAGTTACTGAGACCAGCAAAGTGCTGCGCTGGTCTTTTGCATATTTTTTCTTTTTCATAAAAGTTATTATAAACATTTATAAAAAAGCAATACTTTAATTTGTAATATTTGGCCTACAATATTTTTTCTGCAAAGGACGATGTCCTCTATAAAATGATACAGATAAAATAATCTTTACCTTCATCGCTTATCTTCTGCAAAGACTTCTGTACCTTTATTCTCAAAGAATCAGGAACATCGTTCACTTTGCTCTCCATCTGCTCGGTAACCATTTCTCTGAGGGATTTTCCAAAGAGATTTGTTTCCCAAATATCTTCTCCGCCGTTTTCAAACTGTTCCATCAGCGAACGTGCTAAATCTTCCGACTGACTTTCACTTCCTACTACAGGAGAAACCTCTGTAGAAATATCTGTTCTGATTATATGTAAGCATGGAGCTTTTGCTTTCATCCTTACTCCATATTTGTTTCCCTGCTTGAACACTTCAGGTTTTTCTAAAACCATTTCCGACAGTTTAGGAGCGACAATCCCGTAATCTGAAGAATTCACTTGCTCCAAAGCGCCTTTTATATTATCATAGGCCGCTTTAGCTTTGGAATATTCCTTAAGCAGGACAAATAGTTGTCTGTCATCTTCAACAGGAGCATTCATCAGTTCTTCTATTACCTTATAATACAAAGCCGAGTCCAAATGAGGCTCCAGCACTACCAATCCCGTGGCCATATCTGCCCTAACCACTTTTACATCTTTTATGATTTTTCCGTCAGCTATCATAAAACAGCTGGAAAGGACCTGACCTATAGTCTCAAATTCTGCCATCCATTCCTTAACCCTGGTTATTATAGTCGCTTTTATCCAGTGGTCGCTGGAAATGGCATCCATATATCCGGGAAGTTTAAACTGTATTTCGCAGGCAGGAAACTGATTTATCAACTTATCAAACATTTCCTCAAAGTTTTCCTCAGTCATACGCTGACAGTTAGTAAGCAATACAGGTATGCCATAATGCTCTTCCATCTGTTTGGCCATGTCACGGCTTTTGGCGCTTTGTGGCGTAGCCGAATTTAAAATTATGACAAACGGCTTATGCAGTTCTTTTAGCTGCGATACTGTCTTTTCTTCTGCATCGACGAAACTGCTCCTAGGCAGTTCTCCAAAACTTCCGTCAGTAGTTACTACCACGCCTACTACCGAATGCTCCGTTACGACCTTCTCCGTACCTATTTCGGCCGCCCTGCTGAAGGGTATCTGTTCTTCAGACCAAGGCGTACTTACCATTCTCTCTTTTCCGCCTTCCTTATCGCCCAATACTCCCGGAACCATATATCCTACGCAGTCCACCAGGCGCACATTAAAGCCTGCTCCGCTTTTAGTGTTGATACGGACTGCTTCCGGAGGAATAAATTTTGGCTCTGTGGTGGTTATAGTCTTTCCTTCACCGCTCTGAGGCAGTTCATCCATTATTCTGGTCTTTTCATATGGATTGGCCATATTGGGAAATACAAGAATATCCATAAATCTCTTTATGAAACTCGATTTGCCGGTCCTCACCGGTCCGACGACACCTATATATATATCGCCGCCCGCTCTCGTGCCAATATCACGATAGATATCCTGATTTATCATATAATCCCCTCCGCATATTTTTACTGCTATACAAAAATATATTAGTCTTTGCAGTGATTATGCACGGTTTATGAAAAAAAGTGTCTGCCTATTAAAGGCTCTTATATTGAAATTTCATAGTTTCGATGAATTTCCTGTCTCAGGCATAAAAAACGGAGGGCAGATTCTGATAAAGCATCTGCGCAGCAATGGAAAAATACAAATAACTGCTGCCACGGTAAGCGGCGGCAAAGTCCATATGAATGTAACCGATTTCTCTCCTTTTATCTTGCTCGGCACCGATAGTGGACAGCTTTTGGAAAGCGATATAAAGAAAATAGAAAGCGGCCTGATATCAGAAACGGGTTCTTCCGATGACGAAGGAAACGTTTCAGAAGACAGCGCTGAAGATGATACATCTTCTGAAGTTTACAGCGATGATGGCCTCAGAGGTTCGGACAGCGATTCTGCTGAATCCAAAGATGGCAAAACACAGACTCTGTTCCTAGGTCTTTCTGCACCGGCTCTTATCATATCGGCTATAATAGTCTCAGGAGCCGCTGTCGGCGCAGTTTACTACGTAAAATTTAAGAGAAAGAATAAAAAGTAACCTTTCTGGCTTTGCTGGCTCTGTAAGGAATTTATCCTGCATGCAGTCTAACCCAGCAGCCTTATGGCCCCTATCAAAGCCAGATGAGCCGGATAATATATGTAGAAGAACCACTTGGAAAAATTCTTCCATTTTTCCATGCGGCGTCCATTATACTCAAAGACTATAACTACTCCGGCCATAGCTGGACCGGCCATATTTTGCCGAGCATATACGAAGCTTCCCATCGCAGAAAGAGCCCCGTATACTCCCATGAACCTGTATGTTCCATATAAAAGTGTCGCGGCTGCGAAAGCCCCTTTTATCTTTTCCTCGTCTCTGCCAGCCCATTGGAATAGCAATGTAAACATAGGCGCTGAAAGCGACCAATCCGAGTACATGGAAAGATAAAAAGCGACAAAAACGACGATTATTTTCAAGGATGAATTTTTCAGTTCTTCTAACGCCCACACCATACAAAAACATATCAGCAAAGTAAATATCATGTTCATGCCGCAGTATGCAATTCCGTTGGTGCCGGCAAATGCCTCTGAAAAAGCCATGCAAAACGGTAATTCGGAAATTACGGCAAATATCAACAACCTCAGGGCATATTTGACCTTAGATTTAGTATAATGATACCCTTCCACCAGAAAAAAGCACATTATCGGCGCAGTAAAATATCCGATATATATATGTCTCGTACAACGTCGTTCCCGGCGTCATGAATACCCTGGCCACATGGTTCAACGTCATTGTCACCATAGCGATATATTTTATAACATCTCTGTTTAACGGTTTTTTGTCCATCTTTTTACCTCTTTTACCGTATTTATGTCTAAGCATAATATCCTTTATATTTTAACACATATGTTAGATTATCCATACACTTTTATGAAAAAATGTGTTATACTGGCTTTTGTGTATTTTTTTCTTTAATGTAAAGTAAATGAAATTATATATGAGGTGAATAATGTCTATTGTAGAAAAATATATAGATTACGTTAAAAATGAGGCGATGAAAAAGCCTGAAAAAAGCTGGAATAAGATTGTTCTGGGCTATAAGGCCAACAAGTGGATGACTGCTATAGCTCCCAATCGGAACATTTCCAGAGGGTACCAGAAACTTGAAACCATGATGATGGCCCTTGTTGCTGATTCTCTCGCAAAAAAAGACAGCTATGTATGGGGAAATATATTCGCTCCCAGCGAGATAATGCAGTGTTTTGGTCTCAACACCCTTTCCATTGAATGTCTTTCCTGCTACCTGGGCGGGTTTCATCTTGAAGATTATTTTATTGACTATGCTCAGGATATGGGTATCGCTCCTACGTTATGCTCATATCATAAAACTTTTGTAGGCGGTGTAGAGAGCGGTGTCATTCAGCCACCCAGCTATGCTGTAACCACTTCCTTATCATGCGACGGTAATCTAAACACCTTTCGTTATCTGGAAAAGACGGCAGGCGTCCCGTTCACTTTTCTTGATGTTCCTTATGATGATGACAAATCATCTGTCATGTATCTGGCCGACCAACTTCGACAGCTGACCGATGACTTGTCTGCATTGACAGGAACGCCTTTCCGCGAAGAAAAGCTCAGAGAAATAATAAAAACTGAAAACGAGACGAGAAAAGCTCTCAAACAGTTTTTCCATTATCAAAAAGAAAGATGCTATCCGGCAGAGCTGGTAAGTCACCTTTATCTAATGATGGGCATGCACCTTTTGATCGGCAACGAGGAATTCCTAGAGCTGATCCGTTTCATGAACGACGAAATCAGCAGCAATCCTCCTTTTGAAGGCAAAAGAATAATGTGGATTCATCTGATACCTTTTTATCAAGAGACATTAAAAAAGTATTTCAACAGCAGCAATAAATATCAAATTGTAGCTACGGATATGGCGCTGGATTTTGCTGAAAATCTAGATGAGGACCATCCTTTTGAGGCTTTAGCTCGAAAGACCATAAGAAATCTTTTTAACGGCTCTTATTCATACAAAAGCGAAAGGTTAGGTCAAATGGCTTCTGCTCTGGAGCCTGACGCCGTAATCAATTTCTGCCACTGGGGCTGCAAACAGGCTTTCGGCGGCAGCGTCCTTCTCAAGGAAAAAATGCAAGAGCTGGGGATTCCTATGATAAATCTTGATGGAGACGGTATCGACAAGAGAAACAGCCACGACGGACAGATAAAAACCAGGCTGGAAGCTTTTCTGGAAATGTTAGGATAAAACAAATATTAGGATAAATCAAATATTAGGAGAAAACAAATGTTAGGATATATATGCAAATACGCCCCTGTAGAAGTCTTCACCTCTATGGGCGTTGAAATGAAAAGAATAGAACCTGATGTGACCAGCTTCACTCAGGCCGACATAAAAATGCATCCCAATATATGCAGTTTTGCTAAAGGCGTGTTGGAAGAAGTGCTTGACAACGACTATGAAGGCGTGATTCTAACCACCTGCTGTGATAGCATTCGCAGACTCTACGATGTGCTCAGAGAAGAACTGCCGGGCAAATTCATCTACATCTTAGACACGCCCCGCACAACAAAAGAAACGGGCGTAGCTCTATACCAAACGCGAATAAAAAACATGATAAAATCATATGAAAACTTTTCCGGCAAATTCTTCAGCGAAGATAAACTGGAACAAGTTCTCGCTCCGCTGACAAAAGAGCAGATCATATCAATAAAAAAGAACCGGCTTAACATAGGTCTAATCGGCGCGAGAGCAAACAAAACAATAATTGATATTCTTGATGATAAAAGCGTCAACATAGCTTTCGATTTGACATGTACCGGCATAATGCAAAAGTATCTGCTGGAACCTGGTCATATACTGGAAGGATACACGAGAGGGCTCCTCAGTCAGTTTCCATGTATGCGTATGGAAGAAGCCGCAGGGCGGGACAAGCTGATAACACAATATGCCCAGAGCGTAGACGGTGTAATTTATCATACGGTTCAATTCTGCGACAATTATTCTTACGAATACGCATGGTTGAAAAAAAACATAGAACATCCAATGCTATTGCTTGAAACCGATTACACCAGGCAAAGTCGCGGTCAGATTTTAACAAGAATAGAGGCCTTTCTGGAATCGCTTGCGCCTGCAAAAGAATCGGTTCAAAACTCTATATCTGCCAAGAGCCGGAAATCGTAGGCGCCGCCGGAGCTGCCTTGTATGCGTTGGATAAGATCTAACTTTTACGGCTTTCGCCTTTTCCGCCTGCCATGGTACCGCTAACGCAAAAATGTGATACAAAGTATCAATTTTCAGCAAAAAAGTATGACTCAATAATACTTTTTCCGAAATTTCGTATACTTTGTATCACATTTTTTCAATATAAGTATCATTATTCGAAGTACGAAGCAATGAAGTATGAAATACGCAATGCGACTTGTACTGCCGCCCCGCTATTCCTCTGCCAGCTGACCTACGAGGCTGAAGGTGTTGGCTCCGGTTATCCTTACAGGCACAATCTGCCCTTCCAGACCTTCAGGGCCTTCAAAATTGACCAATTTGAAGCTGTCCGTCCTGCCTTCATAAGCATTGTCACGGTTTCTGCTTACACCATCTACCAGCACTTTTTCAACTCGGCCCATATAAGCTTTATTTTTTTCAGCAGATGAGCTGTTTATCTCTTCTACAAGCCTGTTAAAGCGCTCATGTTTTACCTCTTCCGGCACCTGATCTTCACGGGCAGCCGCCGGAGTTCCCTGTCTTACGGAATACAAAAATGTAAAGGCTGAATCATATCCGACTTTTCTGACCAAATTCAATGTGTCTTCAAAGTCAGCCTCAGTCTCACCCGGAAAACCTACGATTATGTCAGTAGATATGGCAATGTCAGGACATGCTCTCCGTAATTTATCTACAAGTTCAAGATAAGATTGGCCTGTGTACTTGCGGTTCATTTCCTTGAGAACCTTGTCTGAACCGGCCTGCACCGGCAAATGTATGTATTTGCAAAGCTTGTCACAAGTTCTGAAGGCTTCTATCAGCTTGTCTGATAAGTCCTTCGGATGGCTGGTCATAAAACGTATGCGTTCCAGACCTTCTATTTCTGCCAGCATGTATATCAGGTCAGTAAAATCAGCAGCTTCTCCGGAAGCAGACTGTCCTTTATAGGAGTTGACATTCTGTCCGAGCAGGGTGACTTCTTTGACTCCGTCCAAAGTAAGCCTTCTCACTTCACTGACTATATCCTCAGGTCTTCTGCTTCTTTCTCTGCCTCTGGTATAAGGCACTATGCAGTAGCTGCAGAAATTGTTGCAGCCATACATTATGTTTACAAAACTCTTGTGTTTAAAGAGCCTTTTAGCCGGCAGATTTTCAACGATACCCTCAGCGTCGTCCCATATCTCAAGCTGCTTTTTCTTTTCCTCATAAAGATTATCCAAAAGTTCCGGCAAATGATGAAGGTTATGAGTTCCATATACCACGTCCACCCAAGGATATTTGGATTTCAGCTGATCTATTATGTGCTGCTGCTGCATCATGCAGCCGCACACGCATACGGTGAAGGCATCGCCTTCTTCCTCCTTGCGATGCTTTAACTGCCCCAGCGTGCCAAAGAAACGCTTGTCTGCGTTTTCTCTTATGCTGCACGTGTTGAAAATCACAATGTCTGCTTTGCTTCTGTCCGCTGTCTGCTCATATCCCTTTTCAATGAGCATTCCTGCCATGATCTCCGAATCGTGTTCGTTCATCTGGCACCCGAACGTCGTTATATTAAAAGTTTTCTTATGTATTAAATCCGTCAAATTTGTTTCCTCCATGTCATCCAAATTGACACCTAATTAAACGTGCATTTCGTTTTTTGTCTTTCTGCCCATCAGTATATCTACAGCTCCCATGGCGTCTATTTCTCCATGTATCATCTTATAAATGCATTCAGTTATAGGCATTTCCACGTTATAAGTTTGAGCTAAGGCATAGGCTGCCTCGGCGGTAGAAACACCCTCTACTACCATGCCGATCTCCTTGACTGCCTCTTTGAGAGCCTTCCCTTTTCCCATAAGTATGCCGCATCTTCTGTTTCTTGAATGCATGCTTGTGCAAGTAACTATGAGGTCTCCTATTCCTGTAAGTCCTGAAAAGGTATGGGCGTCGGCTCCCATGGCCATTCCCAGCCTGCGCATTTCCGTCATTCCTCTTGTCATTATGGCAGCTTTGGCGTTGTCGCCAAAGCCGATTCCGTCGGAAATGCCTGCCCCGAGAGCTATGATGTTTTTAAGAGCGCCTCCCAGTTCAACGCCTATCATATCGTCATTGGTATACACTCTAAAACGATCCGTATTGAAGGTTTCCTGAACTTCCAGAGCTAGTTTTGCCTCCTTTGAAGCTACAGCCACAGTAGTCGGCAGCTGTCTGGCCACTTCTTCCGCATGAGAAGGCCCGGAAAGCACCGCGTATTTTATTTCCGGCATCACTTGATAAGCCACCCGGGAAAGAGTCATCAACGTATCTTTCTCAATGCCTTTCGCCACGTTTACAACCACAGTATCAGGCGTTAAAAGTTCCTTAGCAGACTGCAATACGCTTCTAAAACTCTGCGCCGGTACTGAAAATACCGCAAGACTGCAATCGGAAAGGCATTTTGTCAGATCATCAGTAATTTTCAACTGCTCAGGCAAATTAATTCCGGGCAGATAATGGGGATTTTCCCTCGTGTCTATCATCAATTCAACCTGACTTTTTCTCCGTCCCCAAAGGGATACATCATAGCCTTTATCTGTAAGCAATTTTGCCAGGGCGGTTCCAAAGCTTCCTGCACCTATGACAGCTATCCTTTTCTCCATCGTCATACCTTCCATCAGAAAAATCTCATCTATCAAGACAGCTAAAACATCTTAGGCTCTTCGCCCTTGATGAGTCTCATAATATTAGCTCTATGTTTTATTATCACTATTACGGCCATCACTGACCCCACGTATATGAATTCAGGTTCAAAGAACCAGCAGCACAGAGGAAAAGTTACTGCGCCTAGCAGAGAGCCGGCTGACATCCTCCGTGTCAAAAGAAGTCCTATGGCTACTATCAAAAGCAGAACCAAGGCCAAAACCCAATTGATAGCCAATATAGCTCCAAACGCGGTAGCTACGCCCTTTCCGCCTTTAAAATTATAAAAGCATGGCCAGATATGACCGCAAAATACAGCCAAAGCGCATACCATTCCTATGGTATCGTTTCCGAAGCGGAAGCCGAGCCAAACTGCCAAGACGCCTTTTGCTATGTCTATGACAAGAGTTATAAGCGCCGCTTTCTTGCCCAGCACGCGCAGCGCATTGGTCGTTCCCGCATTGCCGCTGCCTTCCTTCTTTATATCCACTCCCATGGCTTTTCCCAGGAGGATGGATGGGGAAATGTTCCCTATAAAATAGGCCACTGCCACCCATATGATAAACTTTAAAACTACCATGCTATTCTCCTTTTTCTCCCTTTTCACGGAAAACAAACTTTAAGGAAGTGCCTTCGAAGCCAAAACTCTCTCTTATCTTATTCTCCAAGTATCTCGCATATGAAAAGTGCATCAGCTCTCTTTTGTTTATCTGAAAACTGAAAAGCGGCGGTTTGACTGCTACTTGAGTCACATAATAGATTTTCAGCCGTCTGCCTTTGTCCGATGGCGGCTGTTTCATCATTATCGCGTCCATTATGAGACTGTTGAGCTGTCCTGTAGGAACTCTCATCGCTCTGTTTTCAGCCACATATTTGGCCATATCAATGACTTGGTTTATTCTCTGTTTTTCAAGCACAGAAATGAATATTACGGGCGCATAGGACATAAACTGCAGTTCTGACTCAATCTCCCGCTTAAAGTCTCTCATAGTATTGGTCTCTTTTGTAATTAGGTCCCATTTGTTTACGACTACAATTATGCCCTTTCCGGCTTCATGGGCTACGCCTGCAATCTTCTTGTCCTGTTCCGTAAGTCCTTCTGCCGCATCTATCATCAAAAGGCATACATCGCATCTTTCTATAGCCGCGACAGCGCGGATAACGCTGTATCTTTCGATGTCTTCATTGACTTTGCTCTTTCTGCGTATTCCTGCCGTATCGATAAGTATATATTTTTCTCCGTCTTTTTCAAAAGGCGTATCTATAGAATCCCTGGTCGTACCGGCTATCGGGGAAACTATCACTCTGTTTTCTCCCAGCAGACAATTCACAAGAGACGATTTGCCTACGTTAGGTTTACCTATAACGGCAATCTTTATGGTTTCCTCTTCCTCCTGCCCGGCTCCTTCAGGAAAGCTGCTGACGATTTCGTCCAGTACGTCTCCGAAGTTGAGCATATTGGCTGCCGAAATCGGAATAGGCTCACCCAATCCCAACTCGTAAAAATCATAAAAATCATCAGGCAATCTATGCGGAGCGTCGATTTTGTTCACCACCAGCACCACCTTCTTGCCTGTTCTCATCAGCATCATGGCAACTTCCCTGTCAGCAGAAGTCAAGCCCTCTTTTCCGTCAGTGATGAACAGTATGACATCGGCCATATCCATCGCTATCTGAGCTTGCTCCCGCATCTGAGACAATATCACATCCTGGCTGGCCGGCTCTATTCCGCCTGTATCTATCAAGGCGAAATTGGTGCCGTTCCATTCAGCTTCAGCATATATTCTGTCTCTGGTCACTCCCGGAGTGTCTTCCACTATAGAAATGCGTCGTCCGACTATTTTGTTGAAAAAGGTGGATTTGCCAACATTAGGCCTGCCGACGATGGCCACTATAGGTTTACTCATCGAATATTCCTCCTATGAATTCTTCAGGAACAAATTCTTTCAAATCTTCTATTTTTTCCCCGACGCCTATAAACTTAATAGGCATGTCAAACTGATCTGCCACCGTAACTGCTATACCGCCTTTAGCAGTGCCATCCAGTTTTGTTATAACGATACCGGTTATATCAGCCACGCTTCCGAATTCCTGAGCTTGTGAAACAGCGTTCTTGCCTGTGGTTGCGTCAAGCACCAGCAAAGTCTCTCTTGCAGCCTCCGGAAATTCTCTGTCTATAACTCTGTTCATCTTGCCAAGTTCATCCATGAGATTCTTTTTGTTCTGCAGTCTGCCGGCTGTATCGCATATAAGCACATCGATTCCTTTGGCTTTCGCAGACTGTATAGCATCGAAAATTACCGCTGAAGGGTCTGCGCCTTCCTTATGCTTTATCACGTTGACGTTGTTTCTCTGTCCCCATATTACCAGCTGCTCTGCCGCAGCGGCCCTAAAGGTGTCAGCTGCTGCCAGCATCACTGTTTTGCCCTCTTGCTTAAGCTTATGCGCCAGCTTTCCTATGGTTGTGGTCTTGCCTCCTCCATTGATTCCGATGACCAGAATGATTAAAGGTACATCACTGCAAAGCTTTTGCCTATCGCCTTTATCCACCAGCCTTATCATTATTTCCTTCAATGCATCTGTCACCTTGGAAGGCTCGGTTATATTGTTGTTTTTTATCTTTTCGCGAAGGCTTTCCATAATAGTCATGGTGGTATCCATACCTATATCTGATGTTATAAGGATTTCCTCCAACTCGTCCATCAGTTCTTCGTCTACTTTAGCTCTGGCCATTATAGCATCGCTTATCTTTTCCGAAAGTCTTCCGAAAAAGGATTTTTTCTCTGAAAATAATGACATACTTTTCCCCTTTCAAATTTTTAAAAGTCAGCTCTCATGCAAGTTACAGATGGAAATCGTCTCCCAATCTCAAGGAAAGGACCTTGGAAACTCCTCTTTCCGGCATGGTAATTCCGTAAAGCACATCTGCGTACTCCATCGTAGCCTTCTGGTGAGTTATTATGGCAAACTGAATATCATGGAAGCTTCTGAGATATTTGGCGAAACGCTCTATATTCATATCGTCAAGGGCTGCCTCCACTTCGTCTAAAATACAAAACGGTGTCGGCGTAGTCTGAAGCACGGCAAACATCAAAGCTATGGCTGTCATCGTTTTCTCTCCGCCGGACATAAGGTTGATATTCTGCAGTTTTTTGCCCGGAGGCTGTGCTATAATCTCTATACCTGCCTCCAACGGATCGTTTTCATTATCCAGCCTCAGCTCTGCATGGCCGCCGCCGAACATAGCTTTGAATATCTTCTCGAAATTGACGACCACCTTATCGAAGTTGTCTTTAAACTTGCTCTTTATGGTCTTTTCCATGTCGTCTATGATATCGCGGAGCTGTTCCATAGCTTCCGTAATATCTTTTCTCTGCTGAGTAAGGAATTCATATCTCTCGCTGACCTGTGCGTATTCTTCTATGGCGCCTACGTTGACATCTCCCAGCTCTTTTAACCTGTTTCTTATCTCTCTGCTTTCTTTCTGGGCAGAGGACATCACAAAATCAGATTTTTTAAAGTCGATTGCCTGAAGATAAGATATTTCAAAATCTTCCCAAAGCTTTTCTTTGAAGGTGTCCAGCTGAGTCTCATTTTTTGCCAGCTTAATTTCTTCTCTATACTTTTGGTCCTGATATGCGTTAAGCTTTTCCTGGGCTTGGACTTGTCTGCTGATTTTATCTTCCAGCTTTTTAGCCAATGAGCTCCTCTCTTCCGAAACTTTCGATATGTATTCTTCAAGAGATGTTTTTTCTTCAATCTTGCTTTTTAGCAATTCCTCCGCATCATCTGTTCCAAACAACGTCCTTTCTTTCTCTTCTCTTAGAGCAGTTATTTCTTCTTCTTTTGCCTCTATCTGTTGGTTAAAGTCATGAACCGTATTCATAATGCGTTTGAGCATCTGCTCGAGACCTTCGATGCTGCCATCCAAACTGTTCTTTTCTATTCTTACAGCTGTTATCTTATCGGAAGCATCATCTACCTGTACCTTCACTTTTTCCTGCTCACACATTAGTTCTTCAATCTTATTTTCCAGCGCTTTTCCCCGGCTTCTGCATTCTTCGGCTTCTCTCTCAAGATTAACTGCCATTGCTTCCGCATCGGACTGGTCTTTGTCTATTGATTCTATCTGTTGTTTATGTCTTGAACCGTTGGCGCTCATATCCTGAAGAAAACTTTTTGCTGTTTCTATCTTTGATTCCAGGCTGAGTATAGCAAGCTGAAGTTCCCTATACGAATTTTCTTTTTCCTCAAGAGCCTCGCTTTTGCCCTTCATATCAGAATCGCACTGAGCCCGACCCTGCCTTGTCCGGAAAAGTTCTTCCTCCAAATTTCTGACTTTATGTGCCAGCTTTTGGATTTCTCCTTTTCTCTCAAGGAGGTTGGCTGTTGCGTTTTTATATCTGCCTCCTGTTATAGCTCCGCTGGCATTGACAACTTCGCCCTCAAGAGTTACAAATCTGACTCCCGAACCGGTCTTTTTAGAAAAATCTATGGCATCTTGCATAGTAGCCACTATGGCCGTCCTTCCCAATAAATACCTGAAAATGCCTTCATATTTTTCATCGTACTGAACCAAGTCAGAGCCGATTCCCTTAAAGCCGGCATGGGATATCACAGCATCGGGAAGTGAAGCCTTGCTTCCTCTTACTGATTCTACAGGAAGGAAAGTAAGTCGTCCGGCTTTATTATCTTTCAATGCTTTTACGGCTTTTTTCGCGTCTTCGTCACGAAGGCATATGATGTTTTGCAGAGCTGCTCCGAGAGCCGTTTCTACGGCGGTCTCAAAGCCTGACGGCACTTTCATCAGATCAGCCGCCACACCTTCTATACCTTTGAGGCCGCTTTTCATTATAAACTTTACGGCTCCGTTGTATCCTTCGTAATTGGCTTCCATCTCCTCAATGGTCTTTTTTCTTCCGTTGAACTGGCTTATCTGTATTTGCAAATGACTTTCTTGCTTGTCCAATTGCTTCCTTTGTTCTGACAGTTTTTCGATTTGCTCTTTTAATAAGTTTACTTGACCTTCTGCGCTTATAAGGGCTTTCCTTGTTTCTTCTTTTTGTTCTGCGTATTTTTTCAGTTCTTCCTTGGAAGCCTCTTCATTTTCTTTCAATCTTGTTTCTTCTTCAACAAGCTGTTGTTTCCTTTGTTTTAAAGATTCCTTATAGCTCTCAAGGCTTTTGGCTTCTGAAGTTTTAGAAGTGCTCTTGTTAAAAAGAGAATACATCTTGTTCTTGCATTCATCGGTTTCCTCTGCCAGCTTGACCGCGGTTTCCGTTATAAGCTCATATTCTTTTATTACGTTATCCAGCTTTTCTTGAGTCTCAATAAGCTTTTTTTCTATATCCTTTTTCTGAGCCTCCAGTTCTCCTGCATTGGATAATTCTCTTTCTTTTCTTTCGCCCAGGGAAATGATTTCCTCCCCGACTCTAGTGATATCTTTATCTATAGAGTTAAGTCTTTCTGCGTCCAGCTGGCTCTTATTAGTCAGTGAATTTATCTCTTCAACGCTGGCCAGCAACCTGTCTTTTGCTTTGTTGGAAAGCTGCTCGAGGTTATCGTTTTTTGTTCTGTCTTCGCTTATGCTGTCATCTAACTGCTTTTTTTCGGCTGAAAGTTTTTCTATAAGCTGAGCCATGTGAGCAAGGTCATCTTTAGCGACATTATTAGTCTCTTCCAGTTTTTCTATATTTCTTAAAGTTATATTTATTTCTAAGTCTTTAAATCTATCTTTTAATTCTAAATATTCCTGTGCCTTAACACTGTCATCCCTAAGGTTGTCAATTCTGCTCTCTATCTCGTTTATTATATCATTCACTCTTTCCAGGTTGGCTGTAGCAGAAGAAAGCTTTCTTTCCGATTCTGCTTTCTTGCTTTTGTACATGACAACACCGGCAGCTTCCTCGAAGATTTCTCTTCTGCTTTCAGGTTTGCTGCTCACTATATCTGCAATTTTTCCCTGACCGATAATGGAATAACCGTCTACACCTATGCCTGTATCCATTATCAATTCCCGTATATCCCTGAGCCTGCACTGATTATTGTTGATAAGATACTCGCTTTCTCCTGAACGGTACATTCTTCTGGTTATGGCTACTTCATTATAATCAATAGGCAATTTTCCTTCAGTGTTATCTATCACCAAGGTAACCTCTGCCATTCCTCTGGATTTTCTGTTAGCTGTTCCGGCGAAAATAACTTCTTCCATCTTTCCGCCCCTTAGCATCTTAGGACTCTGTTCGCCCAAAACCCATCGTATAGCATCGCTGATGTTGCTCTTGCCGCTTCCGTTAGGACCCACGATGCATGTCACGCCTTCATGAAATTCTATCACAGCCGGTTCTGCAAAAGATTTGAATCCATGCATTTCCAATCTTTTAAAGTACATCTATATTTTCTCTCCTCTTCAGCTCATTTAGGGCGGACTTGGCCGCATTCTGTTCTGCTTCTTTCTTACTTTTTCCTTTGCCTCTTCCTAAGATTTTGCCGTCGCATGAAAGATGCACAAAAAAAGTCTTATCATGAGCAGGCCCTTCTTCTTTTTCAGTTTCATAATACAAAGCCGCATGCTTATCTATCTTTTGCATAAGCTCCTGAACCTCTGATTTAAAATCAGAAAAAAGCCTGCCGCCTTCAGCGTCTTTTAATATCTCCTCAAAAGAACGGAGAACAAAGTTTTTCGTCTCCTCATACCCTCCGTCCAGATATATAGCGCCTATGACCGCTTCCATTGCATCGGCCAAGATAGAGTTTTTATGGCGACCGCCGGCAGTTTCTTCTCCGTGCCCCATGTACATATAATCTCCCAAATCATATCTCAACGCTACATCAGCCAAAGATTTTTCGCACACTACAAGAGCCCTTGTCTTAGTCAACTTGCCTTCAGAGCCCTGAGGCAGCCTTCGAAACAATTCTTCTCCTATTATAGCATCCAAAAAAGCGTCTCCCAAAAATTCAAGCCTTTCGTTATCTTGATGTTTTGTATTTTTTTCTTTGTTGCATGAGCTATGGGTCAACGCCATTTTCAGAGCGCCGGTATCTTTAAATTTATATCCTATTTTTTTCTCAAAACCACTAAAATCTTTAGTTTTCACTCAGAGTAATCTCCTCTATCTCCAGAACGGAATTCTGTATTATATCCACTACCTTTTCTTCCGCGTAAGGAATACCTTTTATTATCGTATTTTTAACGGCGTTGGCATTGGAAGATCCATGCATCTTCACTATAGGCCCCTTTACTCCCAATATAGGCGCCCCACCATATTCGGAATAGTCAAATTCCTGTTTCAGTCCTCTTATTTTATCTATGAGAAGAGCTGCACCCAGCTTTGCTTTGGCGCCGTCTGTAAATCTCTTCTTGAGGGTTTTCAACATATTAAGGGCCATTCCTTCCGTAAGCTTAAGCAATACGTTCCCTGTAAAACCGTCGGTTACTATAACATCGCACGCTCCCATCGGAACTTCTCTCGCTTCCACATTGCCGATAAAGTTCATGTCGCTTTGCTCCAGCAGACTATAGGCTGCTTTGGTAAGTGTAGATCCCTTAGCCGCTTCAGCTCCTATATTGACAAGACCTACCTTCGGATTCTTCCTGCCTATAACTTTTTCCATATATATGTTGCCCATGATTCCGAATTCCAATAAATTATTTGGTTTGCATTCGGAATTGGCTCCTGCATCCACCAGCAGTGAAGGAATGCCTCCTACTATTGGATATATGCTTGCCAGCGCCGGTCTGTCTATCCCGGGAATCCTTCCCAGTATAAAAAGGCCTCCTGCCAGCAATGCTCCTGTGCTTCCTGCAGAAACGAAAATATCTCCGTCTCCGCTCTTAACCATATTTATTCCTTTCACTATTGAGGAATCTTTTTTTGATCTTACTGCTCTTACAGGCGCTTCATCATTGGTAATAACTTCTTCGGCATTTATTACATGTATTTTTGCCTCATCGTATTTATATTTTTTTAATTCATTCTTAATTAAATCCTCTTTGCCTATTATTGCTATCTGATGCTGTATCTCCTTAGAAGCCAACACAGCTCCTTCCACTATCGCTTCAGGTGCATTGTCTCCACCCATTCCGTCAAGGATAATTTTCATGCTATGTCCTCCTTTCGCATAAAGGCATATCTATACGTATTTTATATTAGCATAAAACATAAAAAAAGCCAAGATAGCAGATGTATTCTTGGATGAATTCTTGGATGCATTTTCAGGGCTCATGTCAGTGCGCCGTATTCTTTAAACGCTCATGTCAGTGCGCCGCATTCTTTAAACGCTGTTCAAAAGATGCCCGGTAAAAAATGTGTCTGCCTATGACACGTGGCAAAGTTAAATATGCTCATTAAGCCGGATGGCAAACAATAGACATTAGAGTAAGCAGATAATTAAAAGTTGGTACCTAGAGTGCAAATATCACTTGCTGATATTTTTCTTGTACTCCGTTCCCCAAATTTCCATAGCTTTTATTATGGGCCGCATCGATTCCCCCAGCTCACTTAAGGAATACTCCACTCTCGGCGGTACTTCGGGATAAACGGTTCTGATCACAATTCCATCCTCTTCCATAGAGCGCAGGCTGTCTGTCAAAACTTTCTGAGAAATGCCCTCCAAGTCCTTTTTGAGTTCATTAAAACGCCACGGGCGGCTCATCAAATTACGCATAATAAGTATCTTCCATTTACTTCCTATAAGTTGTAATGTAGTCGCCACCGGGCAAGCCGGCATTTCTTCTCTTGTTATCATATTTCTACCTCCTGCTGTGATTTTGTAAAATGTTTTGCTGCGTGTCGCTGTAATGTTTGCCGATGCTCCCACCTCCCTTGAGGCTGTTGCTGTGCTTGCAATCCATGTTTGCTCTGCAGCCGCTGACAGCTTCGGTGGATATGTTGCAGCCGCTGACAGCTTCGGTGGATATGTTGCAGCCGCTGACAGCTTTAATGCCGGTAGAGTCAGTCGCCGGCGTGTCTAAATCTGTTGAAAAAGCGAAAATGTATCCGAAAATCGAGGTTTTGTTATCTGAAAAGATAAAGTCTTGCCATTTTCGGATACGATATTATCCGAAATCTTGTTTTTGTTATCCAAAAAGATAACATTTTTCAAATTTCGGATAATACCAGCTTTTCAAAATGCTTCATAACACAGATGGCTCCCTTTTGCTTTACAACATCGACATGGGAACAGGCTTTGAACTGCCACTTATGTTATATTCGTTCTTAACTATTGTCAAAAGAATACAACATTGAAATTCTGTCAAACCGCTCTTATCGTTACCTTATTCTATCACCCTACAATTGTAATGTCAATGGTTACATCTTCTGCAGACGTTAGCATCTCAGCGGACGTTAGCATCTTCCGCAGGCGTTAGCATCTTCCGCAGCCTTTATTGCTTTCTTCAACCAGTCGGTTAATCCAACAGGTCGGAAGGCAGCTTTTCTGAGCGAAATTCATACATTGGCTTAACAAACTTTTTTCACCAACCTTTTCCAATCATCAAAAAGTCACCAAAAAGTGACCGAGTAATAAAAAAGTGCGTACTTGTATGCTTATAAAAAAGCCGTAAAATCAGAATTACAGAGAGCAGCAAACCGCTCTTAAAAATAATACAACGGAGGTAAATAAGATGGCACTTTCAAATTTATTCAGCTGGAAAAAGAAAACAGCTCCGGAACCGGCCGCAGCATGTGGAACAGCCTGCGGCGCCGGAGACAAATAGCACACACACCATCTCCCTAACGGCGGGACCAGTCCCGCCGCCACACATTACATACTACCTGGATGAGGGTGAAGCTTTCAGCCGGCTTCACCCTCATCCAGGTTTAAATATAAAAAGCGAGGTCAGCAAAATGAAACAGTATTTTTCCTTTCAATGGCATATTACAGATGATTGCGATCAAAGGTGCAAGCACTGTTATATTTTTTCCGAAGATAACTGCAAAAGCCTGGATTCTATGACATGGCAACAAATGCAAAACACATTTTATAACTGTTTGGATTTCTGTCAGATATATGACCGCCTTCCTTACTTCTACATTACAGGAGGCGACCCTATACTACATTCCGATTTTTGGAAACTGCTGGCGCTTCTGAAAGAACATCAGATACCTTTTACCATACTGGGAAATCCTTTCCATCTGGACGACCGAGTATGCCAAAGACTCAAAGAATACGGCTGCCAAAAATATCAGCTTTCTTTGGACGGCATGAGACATACTCACGACTGGTTCAGAAAGCCCGGCAGCTTCGACACAACACTGGAAAAAATCGGTTGCATCAATCGAGCCGGCATACGCATCGTCATAATGACTACAGTTTCAGGTGTCAACATAGATGAAGTACCTGATATCATCGATACGGCTGTCAAATACGAAGCCGATGTCTTCGCCTTCGCCCGCTATTGCCCTACAGGAGACGAAAAAGACGTAGGCATAACACCGCAGCGATATCGCCGTCTTCTCGAAGACTGCGACAAAAAATTCCGTAAATACGAAGAAGCCGGCTGCAAAACTTATTTCAATAAAAAAGATCACCTATGGACGTTGTACGAATACGAAACGGGCGCTTTCAAAATTCCTGAAGCAGCCGAAGAAGGTATGATATACGGAAGCTGCAACTGCGGCAATTGCCACATGACAATTTTGCCTACAGGAGATGTTTTCGCCTGTCGCCGTGTCGCAGGCAGTCAGGTCGGCAATGTATTCAGAGACCGGCTTGCTGATATATGGATCTGTGCTATGGAAAATTACAGAGATTACACTAAATTCAAAAAATGCTCAAAATGCGAGCTTTTGGCTTTTTGCAGAGGATGTCCCGCCGTAGCCGCCGGCAGCAGCGGCCTTGAAGGCGTCGAGGGCTTCTACGAAGCCGACCCTCAATGCTGGAAGAAGGTACGAGCATGACAGCAAAACTCCTCAGTAAGTCACAGCATACGTCAGCTTGCAATCCTAATATACCTTTAACGATGAAGGCCGTAGTACTGCAATCGCCTACACAAGGTCATCGCGTGGCTCTGACAGAAGTCCCTGTCCCAAAAGTCCGCCCCGGCTGGGTTCTCATCAAAGTAAAAGCTTTTGGGATGAACCATTCTGAACAAATTCTGAGGCTGTCGGAAATCAATGCCGGCTACATTCAAAAGCCCATAATTCCGGGGATAGAATGCGTAGGAGAAATCGCAGATCCTTCAGACAGTAATCTTCAACCAGGTCAGAAAGTCGCCGCACTCATGGGCGGCATGGGAAGAAGCTTTAACGGCAGTTATGCCCAATATGTGCTTGCTCCTGTCAGCCACGTATTTGCCGTCCAATCCGACCTTTCCTGGGAAAAGCTGGCTGCCATACCGGAAACATATTTTACGGCATGGGGGTCTCTTTTTCAGGGACTTAAATTGGAAGCCAGCGATACTCTGCTTATCAGAGGCGCCACATGCGCATTGGGTTATGCATCTCTTCAAATAGCAAAGACTATCGGCTGCAAAGTCATCGCTACGACTCACCGAGAAAGCAAGATTTCTCTGCTGGCTCAAGCTGACCAAGCGATACTTGACACCGGGAATTTGCCTGCTGTGACCCTCTCAGGGCCGACAAAAGCGTTGGATCTTGTGGGGCCCAAAACTATGCAAGATACTCTGAAATGCGTAGAATTTGGCGGCATAGTATGTAATACCGGAGTCCTGGGAGGCGTCTACACCATAAACGGTTTCGACCCCATCAAAGCCATCCCCAACGGCGTATATCTGACCGGCTTTTACAGCAACAAGCCTGATAAAAATACTATGGACGAGATATTCCGCTTCATTGAATCGAATCATCTCAACCCGCCTATCGGAAAAGTCTTTGATTTTAGGCAAATTAAAGAAGCTTGTGTTGCTCAGGACAGCGGTCAAATCAATGGAAAAATCATAGTAAAAGTATCAGATTGACCAACATGGAGGTTTTAAGTATGGATGTAAAGACTTGTATTAAAAAGCTGCAATATGTGGGAGTTCTGGCTTTTGCCACCGTAGATGAAGACGGCGGTCCCCAGATTCGTAACATCAGCGCTGTTCACTATGAACATGACCCGGAGCGGATGTACTTTTTCACTGCCAGAGGAAAGGATTTTTGCCGTCAGCTCCTTGCAGACGGCCGTGTTCAGGTGCTAGGATATACTAAATATAAGGAAATGATACGTCTATCAGCAAAGGCTTTTCCTGTTCCCGAAGACCAGCAGATGAAATGGATGGATGTGATATTTGCTGAGCAGCCGTACCTGGCCAACGTGTATCCGGGAAACACAAGAGAAATAGGAATAATCTTCGAAATAAAAAACGCTCAAATAGAATATTTCAACTTAGGCGTACATCCTATTTTCCGCCAAACTTATGTCATGGGAGATCAAAAGCCGTCGGCCAAAGGATATAAAATAACAGACGCTTGTATCGGCTGTAAAAATATAAATTAGTTCGGCTATAACAATATAAAAAGGAGGCGATTTCAATGTTTTATTCAAGGCAATCATCGGCGCCGACAGAAGATTTGTCATCTAAAATAAGCAAACTTAAAGCAGAAATAGATTCAGCTGACGCTATCGTCATCGGAGCCGGAGCCGGCCTCTCCACTTCAGCCGGTTTCACTTACGATGGCGAACGCTTTAGAAAATTTTTTTCAGATTTTGAGGAAAAATACGGATTTCACGACATGTATTCCGGCGGTTTCTACCCTTACAATACGTTGGAAGAATACTGGGCTTATTGGAGCCGCTATATATGGTTCAACCGCTATCAAGACGCTCCTAAGCCTGTATACGACCATTTGCTTTCAGTGGTAAAAGGCAAGGACTATTTTGTCATAACCACCAACGTGGACCATTGTTTTCAAAAGGCCGGTTTTGACAAAGAAAGACTTTTCTACACCCAAGGAGACTACGGTCTCTTCCAGTGCAGCGTTCCTTGCCACCGGCAAACCTATGATAATGAAGAAACCATACGCCGGATGCTGGACACACAGAAGGACATGCGCATACCGTCAGACTTGATTCCCCGCTGCCCACGCTGCGGTAAGCCGATGACTATGAATCTGCGTTCCGATGACACTTTCGTTGAAGATGCAGGCTGGCAAAGAGCAGCTAAACGTTATGAGCAGTTTTTCGCAAACCACAGACATGCACGTTTGCTTCTGCTGGAACTGGGCGTAGGTTTCAACACACCGGTAATTATTAAATATCCTTTCTGGCAGATGGCTGCAAAAAATTCAAATGTAACATACGCTTGCATCAATTACGGCGACACACGCGTGCCAAAAGAAATCGCCGACAAGTCTATATGCATCAACAGAGATATCGGAGATATATTAAATCTCATAAAAGCATCCGAAATTTAGCCGCACCATCCTTCGAATAGCAGGCCTCATCCTCACAAAAATAGAAAATTTTTATTTCATAGGATTCACTTACGCCGAAATATCATGTATAATATTTCGGCGACTTTACATATAGGAGGTCTAACTTTGCATAGCGATAGCATAAAAAACAGCAACAAAGGTAAATGTCTGCCGGCTTTAAAGGCAGCTTTTCCATACACCATTCCCATATTCGCCGGATTCTGGTTTCTGGGGCTCACATACGGCATTTACATGAATGTTTCCGGATTTAGCTTCTGGTATCCGATGCTGATGAGCCTAGCCATATTCGCAGGTTCAGTGGAATTTGTGGCCGTAAATCTGCTGATGGGCGCTTTCAACCCGATCCAGGCCCTGGTCATGACGCTTATGATAAATGCTCGTCACCTTTTCTACGGTATTTCCATGTTGGACAAGTTTAAAGGTATGGGGCTGAAAAAAATATACCTTATCTTCGGAATGTGTGATGAAACTTTTTCCATAAACTATACCGCTGACATTCCAAAAGACGTGGATAGGGACTGGTTCATGTTTTTTGTGACCTTTTTAAACCACATGTACTGGTTCACCGGTTCGACCCTCGGCGGCATATTCGGCTCCCTCATCACTTTCAACACTGAGGGGCTCGACTTTGTCATGACTGCCATGTTCGTAGTCATCTTCATGGAACAATGGTTAAAAGAAAAAGACCACACCAGCGCACTTCTTGGTCTGGGACTTTCAGTTCTTTGCCTTTTGGCATTTGGCTCAGAAAACTTTATAATTCCGTCTATGCTGGCTATCCTGGCCGTGCTTTCCCTTCTCAGGAAAAACTTAGAAAAAAAAGAAGCAGCAATCGCCGCTCCTGTTGACGCTCCCGAGAAAGGAGGCGCAAAATGACTTCCATGACATTAACAGAACAGATAATAACCGTATCTATGGTGGTTTTAGGTACCTTGATAACGAGATTTTTGCCTTTTATAGTTTTTCCCGCCGGAAAGCCTACACCTAAATACATACAGTTTCTGGGCAAATTTCTGCCCGCTGCCGTATTCGGTCTGCTGGTCATATATTGCCTGAGAAATGTAAGCCTTGTATCCGGAAGCCACGGCATTCCGGAGCTTATTTCCATCGCAGTGGTAATCGGCATGCACCTGTGGAAACGGCAAATGCTCATTTCTATAGCAGGCGGCACCATTTGCTACATGCTGCTGGTGTAGCTGGTGTTTTAAAAATACACCCTGCGGCATTTATACCGCAAGGTGTATTTTATAGATTATCTGCTGTATTTTTTCTTTCGGCTGTAAAGAGCAGTTCCTGTCATAGCTGCTCCAGAAATATTTATCCCGTTCCTTTCAGTTGATTTTCGGCATCTATTTTATCGGTTTTCTTTCTGCAGACAAATAATCATTTTTTTAAGAAAATTTACACAATTCGGTGTCAAATCCATGTCGAAATTCATCGAAATCCAGCCTCGGCTGACTTTTTCTTGTAAATTTTGAAAAAAGTCTGCAAAATGGCCTATTTTGCAGACTTTTTTCCTAATTTTCGTATTTTTTTACATTTTTGCCGGTTTCTATGCCGGCGAAAATTCCATTTTATGTAAATTGCTGACAAAATTTCAAAAATAAAAAATATTTTTTCATTAGATGATTATTTGACCGATAATCATCGCCTTGCATCACGCCGCTCGCTTTCTGTCAAAATTCGCTCGATGTTTAATCAGCAGCCGAAATATTCCGCAATGGTTTTCATCCTGTCTGCCTGTGACACATGAAAAGGACACCTGCTGTCACAATGGCCGCAGGAAACGCAGTCTGAAGCTTTTTTCTCCAGATTATGATAATGGTCTGCAGCTAAAGTATCGCCTATAACCGCCAAATCGTAATACTTGTTTATCAACCCGACATTCAGGCCTGCAGGGCAAGGCTGGCAGTGATTACAGTAAACGCACGAGCCTTTCACATCTTTAGGCGTAAGGCTGCTTATGACGGAGTAATCCCTCTCCTCATCGGACGCATCCAGAAAACCTAACAATGCATCTATATCTGCTTTATTTCGTACCCCTGGCAGGACAGTAAGTACTCCAGGCTTATCCAAAGCATACTGGATGCACTGATATGGTGTCAGCGCCTGACCGAACGGAGAAGTGTCAGCATTAAGCAGCTGGCCGCCGGAATAAGGCTTCATAACTGAAATACCTATACCCTCGGCTTCGCACCTGCGATAAAGCTTCATCCTTTCGCTGGCGCTTCCGATAGCATAGTCGCCATGTTGATAGTCGTAGGCAGCATTGATAGAAAACATCATCTGGTCAACTAATCCTGTATCCAATATCTGCCAGGCAAGCTCCGGTGTGTGCGAAG
>ERZ826764.1242-NODE-1242-length-31073-cov-3.773454_pt1 | contig 31073 bp, 20 predicted proteins | sample MGYA00519870_ERZ826764 | MGnify/ENA primary metagenome ERZ826764 (study PRJEB31778, sample SAMEA3449239) | human gut metagenome | biome: human gut; feature: human-associated habitat; material: faeces | place: United Kingdom | collected 2010/2012 ...
CATTAAAAAAGATGACTCGCTATCTGCGAGCCACCCCAACATATTTTTTAGAGCCAAAAAATCTCCGCAGAAAATGAAAGTTGTGTATTGACGGAACTTTTCTAACATAGTAAAATATCATCATGCGGTTAATCAGTATATTGATTTGAGCATGCCACTGTAGCTCATCTGGCAGAGCAGCACATTCGTAACGTGCAGGTGGCCGGTTCGATCCCGGCCAGTGGCTCCAGAAGCAGTTTGCCTGATATAAACCGGTAAACTGCTTTTTCTTTCAAAAGGAATATATGGTATAGGATCCGGGGCATTGGCGCAGCTGGGAGCGCGCATGACTGGCAGTCATGAGGTCAGGGGTTCGATCCCCCTATGCTCCACCATCAACAGGGAAAAGCCCTCTGAAATCACAATGTTTCAGAGGGCTTTCGTTTTACATAATGTAATAGAATAAGCAGATGGAGGTGGTAAAACAATTATGAGCATTGATCGAGAACTGGAAATGATATTATACAGCACACCAGAATCGGATGTGACTGTGAGTGCGATTATCGAAGAGGAAACATTATGGCTTAGCCAGAACGCTATGGCTGAACTTTTCGATTCCTCAAAACAAACTATCAGCTATCACCTGTCCAATGTCTTTTCCGAGCATGAACTCGAAAAAGATGCAGTTGTCAAAGAATTTTTGACAACTGCAACTGATGGCAAAAATTACAGAACATTACACTATAATCTCGACGCCATTATTTCAGTCGGATACCGGGTAAATTCAAAAAAAGCAACCGCCTTCAGAAAATGGGCAACCTCCGTTTTGAACGAATACATCCGAAAAGGATTCGTGATGGATGACGACAGATTAAAGCAGGGAACAGCTCTGTTCGGCAAAGACTATTTCAAAGAACTGCTGGAAAGGGTTCGCTCCATCAGGGCCAGCGAACGCCGTATCTGGCAACAGATCACAGATATCTTCGCCGAGTGCAGCATTGATTACGATAAAAATTCTGATGTTACTCAGAAATTCTACGCTACCATTCAAAATAAATTTCATTTTGCCATTACCGGAAAAACCGCAGCTGAGATCGTCTATTCCAGTGCGGATCATACGAAAGATAATATGGGTCTGACCACCTGGAAGAATGCTCCGGAAGGTCGCATATTAAAACAGGACGCGAAAGTGGCGAAAAATTATTTATCTGAAACCGAAATACGCAGACTGGAACGCGCTGTTACAGGCTACTTTGATTACATAGAGGATCTGATTGAACGAGAAAACACCTTCACAATGGCAGAGTTTGCCTCTAGCGTGAATGAGTTTCTGGAGTTTAGAAAATACGATATATTAAAGGATAACGGGAAAATTTCAAGGAAGCAGGCAGAATCAAAGGCTTCATCAGAATACGATATTTTCAATCGAACCCAATTCATCGAATCCGATTTTGACAAACAGATTCAAAAACTAAAGAGCACAAAATAACAAAAACAGGAGATCTGGCCATGACAAATCAAATCTCCTGTTTCTTTATTCATTACTCCTTTTGTTTCTTTTTATCTATTTTGCAGAGCTTCTGCGAATCCCCAACACCAGCGTTCCTGCACAAGCTGAGATCATCAGCAGCAGGATCGCCATGCCGACCGGAGTCTGGTCACCGGTTCTGGTATGACTTCCGCCATTGCCACCGTTATCTCCTGTCGAATCACCGTCGGACGGATTCTTCGAAACCTGCTTGTTGGTGAATGTCATCGGCTTGTCAGTCGAAACATCACTGGTCACCTTCAGCGTGCCGTCCTTCTGATCCTTTACAGAAACATGGACGCTGTAGGTTCTTGTATCGTAAACCGTATTGACATCTCTGCCGCCGGACGGTACGACCTCGCGGATCAGATAGTCATGTTCGCCCGGTGCATCGTAGGTGATCTTGCCGAAATCGACCGCAGAAGCCTTTCCAGCAGAAGCAGTCCCGTGGGTTCCCTTTGCAACCACAACAGTCTCATCGCCCACGATCTCCAGCAGTTCAAACTGAAATTCACCGTCTTTCAGGTCACGTCCCTTCAGGACCTTATCCACGGAAAACAGCGTATCCGCATTCACGTCTGTGCTGGTGATTCCGTAAATATTGGTAAACTGGAATGCCGCGTCCTCCGGAACACCCGTCACATGGAACGACTTTTTCTTGCTGTTGTACGTCACAGTTATGGAAACAGTCTTTGTTGCTTCACGGTCGTTTACCACGCCGTCAACATTACCCTTTTCTGTGATTTTGTATTCAAATGTCCGCGTCCGGTTGCCCTGTGCATCCGCCGTAATGCCCTCAAAATCCGAAGCCTGCAGCGTGATATGGCCGAAGTCGATTTCCCCTGTCTTATCATTCTTTGCCGAAGTCATCGTCTTTCCATTCAGAGTCGGCATCGGAGCAGCTGCGCCGGCACCGGCTGTCGTTTCCTTACCGGTCAGCGCAAAGTCATACTTCCCTTCGATATCCTCGATGGTCATCGCCGCTTCGCCTTCCAGCTCCAGGGATTTGATTCCCTTGATTGGCACGGAAACCGTCTTCGTGTCGTAATCGTTGACAAAGTCCAGCTTATTCTTATCGTCCGGGTAGGTCACCGCTGCGGTCAGCGTTCCGTTTCCGTTATCGGTTACGGTCACCGTTACTGCAAAGCTTCCCTCCTCCGGAGATACTCCTGCCGGAAGGTTTTCCGTTACTTCGGACACCTCATACTGATAAGTATACTTATTGCCTTTCTTCACCGCCAGACCGTTCTCTACGTCCTGCTTCAGCTGGGCGGTCGTGTATTTGATTTCTGCAAAGTCCACCGCACCCGGCTTTCCAGCTTCTGCCGCAGCGTTCTTTCCGGTAGAAAGCACAGTTTTCGTATCCTTTGCATTAGTTACCTGGAAGGTGAATTCACCCTTCTTCATGTCACGACCGTTCAAGGTCTTGGACGCCTCGATCTTTGCAGAGTCCTTGCCACCCAGTTCGCCGGAGGCACTGTAGCTGTTGGTGAACGGAATGACTGCGATCTTCTTGCCATCCGGATCACCACTGCTGACTTCCGTTGTGCTGACCACATTATTAGGATCATGGGTCACATCTGTCACCGTGGTCGTTACTTCCATGGCGCCGGCACCCCGATCCTGCACAGCAAGATCCACCTGATATTTCGTCTTATCGTTGGTGTATCCGTCAGCACCGCCTTTGGTCTCCGTCACTTTATACCGGAAGGTCTTACCTGCATCATCCTGGTTGAAGGATACTGTCTGACCGCTCAGGATATCGATGCTGGAGCTCTGGCCGTCATTCGCCGCGCCGGACTGGAACGTCTTCTTTGTCTCGCCCTGTCCGAAGCCCAGCTTTCCTGCCGCCTGATGAGCCGTTACTGCTGCCGTGTCACCGGAACCGCTGTCCTGCGCCTCTACGGTGAACTCGAACTGTCCTGCCGTCATATCCCTGCCGTTGAGGGTCTTCTGGATCACAAGACCCGCTTCATTACTGTATTCTATAGAGGAATTGTAGACGTTGTTGAAGTTCAGGTTAGTGATGGAGCTGTCCGCCACCTTCGCAGTCAGATGCCCTTCTCCGTCATCGGTCACGTAAACCGGGATACGATGAGGCTCGCTATCGTAATTCATACCCTTGTCATTGCCCGGAATTTCTGTAATGTAAAATTCAAACGGGCCATCTTCGGAAGCCTTTGTGAAATGCAATGTCTCAAAGTCGATCTTTACCGTCTGCTGATTTTCTGCATCGGCTGCCGGCGCTGTTGCGGTCGCAGTTCCAAAGGATATGCTGCTGCCTTCTACCGTATATGGCGTTTTGGTTTGATCCAGAGCAGCCAGCAGTGCATCGCTCTTGTGTGCCCACAGTTCAAAGATAAAGGAATCGTTTTGCTTCCATTTCCTTCCGGTCAGCGTCTTAGTCGCATCCAGCTTCAGTGATCCTGTCGGTTTGTACTGGTTGTTCCATACGATCTGTTCTGCTTTCTGATCGCCCGCCTTGAGGGTCTGTTCGATCGTCAGCTTACCGTTCTTCGGGCTGTTGGCCTTCGCCGTCAAGGTCAGAGTGTAGGTCGTAGCATCGTATTCGATACCTTTTTTATCTCCGCCCGGCTGTTTTTCCTTCAGCTCGTAGGTGTACGACTGTCCCGCCTTCGTGAAGTTCACTGTTCCAAAGTCGATCTTTGCAGAAGCTCCGGAGTCCGGCGTAATGGTCACTTCACTGATGTCTTCGCCGTCTTTATCCTTCGGTGCCGGCGCTCCATCCTTTGGAGTTACCGTGAAGGTGAAGCTGTCGCCGTCCTTGAAGTCACGACCGGTCAGGTTCTTCGTCCCTTCGATCTTTGCACTTCCGGATTCCGCATATTCGTTGATGAACTGTGCCAGATCCGTTGTATCGTGGCGGTCGTTCTCATAGGAAACCTTTGCGGTCAGCTGTCCGGTCTTGTTACCATCAGCATCTTTATCGGTCACGCAAACCGTCACGGTGGTCTCATTGGTATCGTAGGTCACACCGTTGAGCTTGTTGTTCTTCGCACCGTCCGGGATGGTTTCCTTCACGTTGAAGGTATACGTTCCCACGTGTTTAAAGGTCATCTCAGGGAATTCAAAGGTGCCGGGATTGCCGTTTTCTGCAGCAGGAGCATTGACGCTCAGTTTGCCGTCTTCCGCATCAGCATTGCTGCCGTTATTCATAGCCTCTCTGGTCGTCTTGTCAGCACCTTCCAGCGTAAAGCTGAATTCGTTTGCATCCATATCACGACCGTTGAGGGTCTTGCTGCCCTGGATCTTAACCTTTGCAGGCTCTGCCGTGTAGCTGTTGCGGAACCAGAGACGATGTTCATCTCCGATCGTATACATCTCATTCTCAGGAACTTCCTGAGTGCGGGCTGCATCCTTATAGTATTTGATTTCTGCATTGACCGCAGAGCCTGTGCCTGATACCGTTACACGGATATAGTAGGTATTCATATCATAGGTCGTTCCAGCCAGTTTACCATCAACTGCATTACCCGGCACCACCTCGGACACTTTATAATCAAATTTCTTGCCCTGGTGTTCTGTTTTATAGGTAATATTCGGGAATGCTGTTCTTCCTCCTGCCGTCGTAGAAGCAGTATATTTATTATTCTCTGTACCTTCCGGCATTGGTGCTTTATCCGTCACCGGTTCCAGCTGGAACTGGAACTGACCATCCGTCAATGTATCCGATCCGGTCGCATTGGTGTAGGTCTTATGAACGATAAAGTTGATATTTGCAGTCTTATTTTTATACTTGTTCTTAAATTTCGCAGTGCTGTCCTTCTTCGGGTCCTGTATCAGCGAGGTACCATCGTCATCAATGATTTTCTTCATGGTATAGCTTGCAGCAAGCTTCCCGGTATCCGGATCGTCTGTTACCGTTACCAGCACTTCATAGATTGCTGCGGAATAACTGATATCCTGATGATCCCCCTGGATTTCCTTGATGGTATATGCGTACTGTCCTGTTTTTGTAAATTTCAACCCAGTAAATTCCGATGTGCTGGAAACAAACGGCTTGACTGTCAACGGACCATCATCATGGGATGCCGTCTCATTGTTTCCAATGGATTTTGTAAGATACCAGTGCTTGTCCTGTGTATCTTCAACAGCATCCGGCATCGTATCCTTGATGTCCCCGCCGGTGCTTTCCAGACCGGTCAGCCTGATTGCAAAGGTCTGATCCTTAAAGCTGTCCAGATCCCATCCATTGAACAACTTCTCGATCGGCAGATCCAAGGTTGCCGGGGTCGGATCGTATGTGTTGGTGTATTCTGCGATCTGCTTCTGCTTGTTACCGTTATCATCCGGTTTCGGAATGCTTCCTGTCACAACTTTACCCTCTGCAACCGGCCGGAATGCCGGACCATCCGGGCCGTCCGGATCTACCGCACCAGTAACAGTGCTGCTGACCTTCCAGCAGGAATCCGCTTTTTCCGTCACTTTATAATGGGCTCCGGCAGGCAGATCCTCGATCAGTGCTGTTTCCCCATCTTTCAAGGTAATGACGCCGTCCCCTTCCTGATTAGTCGTCAAAGTCAGATCCCGTTCCTGCGTGCCGTCCTTATGTGTTACCGTGTACTGGAAGGTACCGCTGAGTGGTATATATATATCGCTCCCCGTCTCCTTGTCCTGTGTGTCATATTCCGTCAGTTTCACCGTGAAGTCAAATGCCTTATCCGAATAGGATATACCACTGCTGTTATTTTCCACCTTCTTGGAGATTTTCAGATCCCCTACCGGTTCATCCTGCACCGTAACAATGGTATCCAGCACGAATAAATGAGAAAGATCCTTGTTTCCCAGGTCCGTTTTCTTAGCCGTCTGGCTTCCAGTATCATGCTTCTGGCACTGATTCAGAACAACAGACGACCATCCCGTATCGGTAGAAAAAGCCTCCATGTTCTCTGTGATTTCTGAGAAATATTCATGCCCCTCATCATCCTGGCCCCATCTCTGATAGCGTCCTGTTCCTCCCTGCTCAAGATCATAATTGTACCGCAGGTGCATATCAGCTCTGAATTCCATTGGTTGATCCCAGCTGCCATCCACATTCGGTTCCCTTTCAGAAACACGAAGTTTCGCTATCATATTGGTCAGTGTCGTATTGATATCGTTGTTCTCAGCAAACTGCTCCATGCTCTTGAGCAACATTCCATAGCCGCCGCGGCTTACCAGAACTCCATCGCCTTGCGTTCCTGCATCCGCATAAACACCGTTGTCATTAACAACGACCTTGACCAGTTTCTCATTGAGCTTATATCCGCTCGGAGCACTGATTTCTTTCAGGTAGTAGGTCCCATTCTTCAGTTTTTTGAACACCGCGCTGCCATACAGTTTTGACCCGGCAACATCGGCACCGATGGTTCCCGTCACCTGTTCCTGAACAGGTTTCGCATCTTCATTGAGCTTCACATCATGTCCTGGTAATCCGCTGAGCCATGTCGTCTGATCCTTCGGATACAGTGCGAATTTCACGCCATTAATACAAGCCTCATTAAAGCCTGCGGAGGTCGAGGACTGCTTCTGCACATAGAGATCATTGGTGACATCGGTTGCAGTCAGCCTTACCGCATACTGATAGTCGTATTCCTCTGCCATCGGATTCATGGAGAGGATTCCTGTATCCAGTCGTGTGGTATTGGATGCTGAAGCATCTTTCACATCTCCTGTTGTATAGTAATAGGAGATAGAATACCGCGCTTTATCCTCCAGTGCCTGCCGAATCTTCTGCTGGCTCTCGCCTTTATTATCTGCTACAATAACATTGGAATAGGTCATGATATCACCAGGCAGCTCTCCCAGTGTCGTTTCATAGGCACCCATGGAGTTGAGCTTCATCTCGTACTTGTTTCCTTGCAGAACATGCTCCGTGGTGTCCGCGGTATGAAGCTTCCATCCATCCAGAACCGAGCCGCTGACGGCAGACCAGTTGCTGTCACCGCTGATACTGTCCCCCGTTTTTTTAGATACGATAGCAAACACCGATCCCTTCTGTAAGGTACCATCTGAATTCTGCGGGATTCGCTCGCCTTTGCTGTCATAAAAAACGGTCGGGGCTGTGATCATGATTCTCGAATTGGCATGAATCCCGGAATCCCACTGGTTTTCCGTCGTAACAGCTCCTGTTTTCGGATCATATTCCAGCCAGACAGGCTTCGTCTTACGATAGCCATCTGGTGCCTTCGTTTCCTCTAAGATATAATATGGTCCGATACCCTTTTTATACAGTTCCTCGAAATTGATGGTAGCTCCATCGTCCGCTTTTAAAATCAGGCTTCCATTGGCAGATGTACTTCCGCTGCAAAGCTGACGACCCGTTTCTTTATAGGCTGTTTCTCCATTTGTTTCGGTCCGAGTCGCTTGATATAACGCATACTCTGCACCTTTTACCGCATTTCCGTACTGATCCACCTTGGAAATCTCATTATCCGGCATCAGCTTCAGGTTGAACTTGAGAGACATATTGGAGGCATGGTTACCCCGTTCCAGATAGAAGAATTTCAGCGTATGATACGTATTGTCCGCATACGTATTTCCGTCCCACTGCACCTCAGCTTGTTTGCCTGCCGCCTTATATTTTGATTTCAGGGTTCCGTCACTCTTACCATTGATGCTGATAGCCCCTGTGCTGAAATTGATGTTCAGGCTGGCAGCATCGTGGATTCCGCCCAGGTCACCTACCAGCACCCCGTCGATATATACCCAGACATCATCATCTCCGCTGAATTCATAAGTGATATCCTCATTTGTCGTGGTTTTACCATCTACCGGCTGCATAAAGTGAGTGCTCATGGACACACCGAACCAGTGATTGACGTTACTACTGCCTGCATTTACATACTGCGCTACATATAAACATCCGCCCGTTGTAACTGCCCCTCTTCATATAACAGTTCCGCCAATGCACGCAAGGAATTATTTTCTTCGTCAACGTCAAACACCTGTGATCCGCTGTTGAACGGAAAAAACTGCCCTGTATTGTTCACATGTTTTACCGCTGGCTTGTCATACAGCTTCATGCTGTTGGTCGTGCTGTCATAGGATGCGAAATTTCTCGTGCTGTCATAATAATAATAGCCGTCATCATTTACCTGCATCAGCCCGTCCACATTGGTGTATGCCTTCTTACCCTCCACCTTGGATGCACCTTCTGTCGTACTGTCATACTCGTTAAACAGATAGTCCAGCGGAGCCGAAAAAGTACCGGTCAGATCCGGATAGCCGTTGCTGTTGAGAACTTTTTTCACCATCCCTGAATATGGCGCACTGCTCCTCGTCCAGTTATTCATGCCGGAGGCGTTATTTCCCTTGGAAAATTTCAGATCACGGTTTTTATTGATCCCTCTGTTTAAATCGGGATTATGTGTAAAATCATCCTCATACTGCGACGTTGTCCAGTAATCAAACAGATTGATCACCGTACCCTGCGGATTTTTTCCGACCACTGTGTGATCATCCACCGCAGCGTATACGCTCGCTGCACCTGCAATCAAAAAAGTCGCAATAAAAATCGCAACCACGGGCATTGCAATCCTTTTCCTCTTTTTGTACTGCATCCTTAGAAAGCCTCCTTGCGTATCATTTAATCATTCTATCCTAAATTAGTCGTATAATAGGTATTATAGTACCCCCCCCCCAGCAATTGTCAATACCCCCTTTATTTAGCACAAGAATTATTCAAAAACAATTGCTCCTACCCCTGCCGCATGATATAATTGACTATACTCAAAAGTGCAATCAGCATTCTGCACGTGCATTGAATACGGGGAGGGATTTTCATGCCGAGGGGACCTCAAGCCAAGGGAATTTTACGCGAAAATAAAATGCTTCATGCGGCAATCGAATTATTTCTGAAAAACGGGTATGAAAAGACTACGACAGCCTCTATCGCCAGGGCGGCAGGCATGTCTCCTTCATCATTCTTTGCATCATTCGAGAGCAAGGAAGCGCTGCTTTTGCGACTGGTGCAGGAGATGTTCCGAACTCAGTTCTCGCAGACCAGCGCCCTGATGCCTGACAAAGGAGATCCCGTTCTGCTCTACAGCATCGAGACGTCGCTGCAGATCCATATCACAGAACTTTCGGAACCGCTGAGAGAGCTTTATGTCGCAGCCTACACGCTCCCGTCCACGGCAGAATACATCAACGTTCATACTGCAAAGAAACTACAGCAGCTTTTTGCGGATTATATACCGGATGCCACGGCAAAAGACTTTTATGAGCTGGAGCTGGCCTCTTCCGGGATCACCCGCAGCTTTATGGCGAGGTCCTGCGACCTTTACTTTACGATAGAAGCCAAACTGCGCCGCTATTTAAGCTGCTGCCTGACGCTGTACCATGTCCCGGAAGGGAAACAGCAAGAAGCCATCACGACGATCTTAAATATGAACCTTCGCACCATCGCCGAGCACGTGATCGAAAACACCATCACCCGCGCCGAAGACGGCTTTGAGGCAGCGATCCACGCGAAGAAACCTTGAGGCAGCGCAGGAACTTTTCAAACGCAATTCTCCTATCGGCAAGCAAGCCGTGCTTATAGTACCAAACCTCTTATCGAAAAAGGATGCTCCGCAATCTGCGTACAGCATCCTTTTTTCGTATGTTTATTAATTTATACTCGTTCGTACCAGCAGCCCGGGAAGGCGGTGTCAAACATGCAGATGCTCTTATACGAGCAGTATTTACACGATGTTCGGTGCTTGCCCTCCAGGTCTTTTTTCTTTTCTTTTTTCGGACGGATGTCGATCCTGCCGTCGCAGATCTCCTGACAGATCCGCTCCACCTGGCTGTCCACCTGCTGAGACAGTTCATCGAATTCCTCCCGGGTGAACAGATAACCGCCCGCCGAGCTGGCGTAAGCGCCGCTCTTCTTCACATACTTGATAGGGATAACCTTGGAAGTCCCCGCCAGCTCCGTATCCATGGAGCCGATCATGTCCATATCGTCCAGCACGATACCTTCTAATTTATAGGCGTCCTCCATCCGTTCTTCGGTGGCTTCCACGCCAGGCGCGATCGACTTCACATCTGCATCGTTATCGATTTCCCGTATCTTGAACAGGAACACTCCGGCCGGCTGCACGTCCTGCTTCTGAGTCGCAGCTTTCAGATACAGCATCAGCTGCAGTTTGTATCCACTGCGGAAGTGTTCCACATCCACCGCATCCCCGCCGGTTTTATAATCGACGATCCGCACGGCGGTTTCCGGAGCTGTCCGGTCTGCAAAGGCCTCATCCCCGGCGGTTTCCGGAGCATCATCCGCATCCGATCCGTGCTCCGGCATTTCAAGCACATCCATCCTGTCGATCTTCCCTTTGATCAAAACTTCATGCTCCCCGGCCGTCACCCGGATAGGCGGCAGCTGTGCCCCTCTGGCAAAAGGCTGCTCAAAATACATCTCCCGGATCCTGCCTCTTCTCACCTGTCCGATCATCGCCCAGGCCACACGACTGCAGATATCCACGATCCGCTCCGTCCGGTAGGATTCATTTCGTCCTGATGACAGCAATCCTTCTCTATAAGTACCGGTTTCCTCCTGCAGGATCCTTCTGATCTCCTCCCTGCATTCTTCCTGCGTGATCTTCATCCAGCGGGAATCAGGATCGGTGATGGCGACCGGCACAGCATCCAGACCCTGAAAAGAGTCTTCACCAGCCGTCAGCCGCTGAGAAAGCTTCATGATACATTCATGGTAAATATCGCCGATTTCCCGCGGTCCCATTTCAAATACTCTCAAATCCTCCGGACGCAGTCCATAGCTGATAAAATGAGCAAACGGACAACCGCTGTACTTTTCCAGACGCGACGCACTGGCCTCAATAGCACGCCGGTCGCCTCTATACAGCGCATCCGCCAGCTGTCCTCCCAGAGCATTCTGCTCGTTGTCAAACTCCATGCCGCGACGGATCCTCTCCATTTCTTCCGGTTCATGGCTGCCATACCACAGTCCGGCATAAAGCCAGTCTTCATCCAGTTTACCATCCTCAAGATACTCACGGAACGCATCGGTCAAGTAGGATATGGCTCCCTTCGGCGAAACAGCGATCTCCGCGACTTCACCGTCCTCCAGATCTCCCAGGACGACCGAATCATCCGACTCAGCACGGCTTTGCAGGAAATTCTCCAGCTCCCGAAACACGGCAGACGGCCGCAGCTCTCCCCCGGTCTCATCGATCCGGCTACAGCTGACATAAAGCCGCTCCTCCGGCTGCGACAACGTCCTGTAAATAGCCAGTCGCTCCTCCTGCTTTACCATGTCCTCCGTCCTGGAAAACTCCAGATCCATCTCTTCCAGCACAGCCTTTTCCCGCTCGCTCAGAAGCCCCTCGTCGGTTTTCTGCAAAGGCAGCAGTCCTTCGTTGGCGCCAAGCACCAGCAAGGCTTTCACCCTGCCGACCCTGGTTCGCTGCATGGTCCCCACCAGAACGCTATCCGGATTTACCGGAACGATCCCGATCTCCATTTCGGCAAGTCCCGCTTCTACGATCTGTCGCAGAGCCCTGCCCGAAAGCCGTTCTTCTCCTACCGTTTCCACGATCTGATCGAAAATACGACAGATCACATTCCAGCTCTGCCCAGTCTCCGCTGCGCCATCCAGGAAACCAGCCTCCTGCTGTGCCTTCGCCATAGCTTCGATCCGATCTTCCATCATGAAATCATCAGCCAGAAATCCATAAAGACCCCTGATCTTTTCTCCTGCTGTATTATACTTTCCAATGCGATCTCGTGCAGTCTCGATGACAGACACCACCTGTTCACGCAGTTCATTGAATCGGTTCAGGTCTTCTGCCGTATAATTATCTCCCATACGCGAGAACGGCTTTTTCCACAGAGTTCCTCTGATCTTAAACTGCTGCACGTAGTTTTCAAGCGCATCCTGTTCCTCTTCAGCCAATCCGAGAAAGCCTGATTTGATCAGCTGCATCACAGCACTATCTCTGTAACCACTTCCGATGATTTCCAAAAGCGACAGCAAAAATCCGACCACCGGATGCTGGATCACCTTTCGCTTCTGATCGATGAACACCGGGATCCCCCAGCGCACGAAAGTCCTGCGGATCACACCGCTCCGAAGTCCCGTATCATTGCACACAACGACGATATCACCAAACCGGTATCCGTGCTCCCGCACCAGCTGCAGAATATACGCTGCTACCCGGTCTGCCTCCGCGTATATGTTGGATGTGCAAACGGCGGTGATCCGAGGGTCTTTTTCCTGCAAAGAGTCTTCCTGACTTACCGAAATTTCCCGCATAGTCTTGCTCCAAAGGTTATCCCTCCCAGATCCCGTTATCGCCTGACACGTCACTTCTTCGTTGAGATCCTCCGCCATTTCCATCAGATTACGGATCACGAAACCCGTCAAAGAAAACAGGTCTTCCCGGTCGTCAGCTGCCAGAAAGCCCGCATCACCGGGCCATGCAGCATCGCCGGACTGCGACGGATCCCCGGCATCGTCCTTTGCAGAACGCTCCGGAGGAGTCTTTGCAGCATCCTCCCATGTCATAACGATGTTCAGACTGCGCGCCGTCTTGAGGATCCGCTCCAGCACCAGCATATTCTTCGGCGTAAACGTATCAAACCCGTACACCCACACATCACTGGCCGCTACCAGCGACGAATCCAGCATTTTGTCGCCGTAGAATGTAATATAGTCCTCCGAATCCAGATACTTTCCTGCGATGGCTTCCTCGTACAGAGAAAACAGGGTCACGATGTCCTTCAGCTTGTACTTGAGGAAACTGGAATCTTCCAGAGATTCCGACACCTCCCGCAGCATGTCCACGCTCACCTCCGAGCGCTTCATCTCCGAGATCAGCATATTGACCCGCTCTACAAAGGAATTCTTTCCGCGGACGCCTTTGTAGATTTTCAATGCGTCGTCGCTCTCCTCCAGGATCCGTGTCAGCAGCATATGCCTGCCATATTTATCGATAAGCGGCGGCACCGGGCCGCCAGCTTCTTTTAGGATCTTATGTCCCAGCGCCGAGAAGTCCACTACCGCCAGATCCATTAAGCCGGTTTTATCAAGATAAAAAAAGGCGTCTCGTTCTGCCTGCAGGGAAAATTGATCCGGTACAAGCAGCAGAGATCTGCCTTTTATGTGTTCAAATATGAATTTTTCTTTTTCGATGTTCTCGCCGCCGTAATAAATGTTCAGCATCGGTTTTCCTCACTTTTTCTGCGTGGTAAACTCCCGGAAAACATCTTTTACGGTATCGATCTTATCCGCCAGTCCGGCATTTTCGCTGCAGAATACCAACCCGCTGTCCGGGTCGCCTGCCACACTGCGCCGTACTGCCTCGAAGAGGTCGTAAGGATCCTCTCCATCTTCCGCGATTTTTTCTGAAAAGGCGGTTCTCATCGTCCGCACCGATGTTTTCATCGGGCTTCTGATTATTGTAACATCATTTTTACGACAGTTCAAATACAACTGCTTGTATCCGTCGGGAGCATCGCATTCTTCCGTTACGACGAACCTTGTCCCCATCAGGATCCCGTCAGCGCCGTATTTGTAAACGAATTCCGCATCTTCCCTGCGGTAGATGCCTCCGCCCACCAGCAGCGGACAATTCTCCAGCTTGGACGCCTCTGATTTGACATCCGAGATGATCCTGCCCCATTCCTGCTCTGCCCGGTCCAGCTGCTCCTCCTTGAATCCAAGAAGTCCTGCAGCAGAAGGGCCCTGCAAAATAAAGGCATCCGGGACCCGGTTGTATTTCTGCGTCCAGTTGCGCACGATCGCAGCCGCGCCTCTGCGCGAGGATACCACCGGGATCAGTGCGATATTTTTATCCGTACAATACTTGGGCAGATCTGTCGGCAGTCCGCTGGCCACGATAACCTCTGCACCGCTCTTTGCAGCAGCCTTCACGTATTCACGCGCCGCAGGATTTCCCCACAGCACGCTGACGCCGATCAGACCTTTGCCGGAACGTTTCTTTCTTCGCTTCAGTGCTTCTGCCACTTTCTCCTGCAAAGCTTTCACATTGGCTTCCATGAGATCCCGGGCAAAGTCCTCTCTCTGCCAGCCGATATCCGAAGCGCCGATCAGTCCCAGTCCGCCTTCTTCTGCCACTGCGGAGGCCAGCTTCGGACCTGCGATGCCCAGGCTCATGCCGGCCTGCACGATAGGGACGGGGAGATCCCTCTTTCCCAGCTGCAAAGGTTCCAGCGCGAAAGGCGTGGTTTTCAGATAAGACATACTGCTTTTCGCCATGAAATACTGGTTGATATTGTCTATAGCCGATATAAAATATCGTAATTTGTCAGGCTCCACCTGCTCCACAGCACCACGAAGCAGTTCTCCCATGAAGGAATCCCGCTCCGTTGCTGCTGCAACACCTTTTTCACTAAGCCCGATCTTGACTATACGCCGATCTTTATCGTCCCGCAGGCGCTCGACGTACCCCTTTTTCACCAGCTTATTGATGGTAGTGGTCAGCGTGCTGACATTGATTTCTAAAATGTTGGCCACGTGAGTCATGGTCTTAGGACGTCCTGTCCCGATGGCCATGATGGCACTGATCTCCGCTCTGGAAAGATCGCTGAACTCAGAAGCTTTGATCTCTTCATCCTCCAGTCGATGAACAAGACCGAAAAGCTGTCTCATCAAGGCATGTATCTTATTGAGATCTTTATCCACGAAATCAGACTCCTAATCAAAGGCGAACATGATCTCGCACTTGCATGCCAGTTCATCCCCTACATAAGCTTCCGCCAGGCCTGTTCCTGCCGTTTTACGCAGACGTTCCATCGTCACTTTCAAAGTCAGAACGTCTCCCGGAACCACCTGTCTCTTGAACTTGGCATTCTTGATGGATGCGAAGACAGCCAGCTTGCCTTTGTTTTCCGGAAGAGAAAGCACGGTGATCCCGCCGGCCTGCGCCAGGGATTCCACGATCAGCACGCCTGGCATGATCGGTCTTCCCGGAAAGTGCCCCTGGAAATAATATTCGTCTTCCGTCACATATTTTTTTGCCACGATGGACTTGCCCACTTCCATTTCTTCCACTTCATCTACCAGAAGGAACGGCTCTCTGTGCGGGAGCACTTCCTTGATCTGTTCTCTGTTCATCAGCATGATGTTGTTCTCCTTCTCTTATCTATAAAAGCAGACCGCAGCGCAAGCCCGCGGTCTGCCTGCAAATCTGTTACTAGTCTTCGTATTTCTTCATGATCAGCGTTCCGTTGTGTCCGCCGAATCCCAGGGAGTTGGACAGAACATATTTCACGTCTGCTTCTCTTCCCTCATTCGGTACATAGTCCAGATCCAGTTCCGGATCCGGCTTCTGAAGACCTACTGTCGGCGGGATGAATCCCTCGGTCAGTACCTTTGCGCAAATCACAGCTTCCAGACCGCCGGCTGCGCCCAGCAGGTGACCTGTCATGCTCTTTGTGGAACTTACCGGAACCTTGGTGTCATCTCCGAACACTTTCTTGATAGCGATCGTTTCAAAGGCATCGTTGTACGGCGTGCCTGTGCCGTGTGCATTGATGTAATCGATATCGTCCGGCGTGATACCGGCATCCTCGATGGCCATGTGAATGGCCTTTGCAGCACCTTCACCCTCCGGATCCGGCGACGTGATGTGATATGCATCGGAGGTGGCACCGTATCCTACGATTTCACCGTAGATCTTAGCACCTCTGTTTTTAGCGTGTTCCAGCTCTTCCAGGATCAGGAATCCTGCACCCTCGCCCAGGATGAATCCGCTTCGTTCCACGTCGAACGGGATGGAAGCTCTGTCCGGATCTGTCGTCGTGTTCATGGCTGTCATATTGGCAAATCCGGAGAAGGATACCGGAGCCAGAACGGATTCTGCACCGCCTGCCATAACAACGTCGTTATATCCGTGCTTGATATTTCTGTAAGCTTCTCCTATATTGTGGGTACCTGCTGCACATGCGGAAACGATACCGAAGCTGACGCCTTTCGCATTGAATTCCATGGAGATATTCCCTGCGATCGCATTAGGCATCATCATCGGGACCAGCAGTGCGGATGCTCTGGCCAGATTGCCCTTCTTCACGCACTTTTCTACTTCATGTTCCATGGTGGAGATGCCGCCGATCCCCGTTCCTCCGTATATGCCGAAACGATCCGGATCCACGTTTTCGCCGCTGACTATCCCACTGTCTTCAACAGCTTCCCTGGCAGCCACCAGCGCATACTGGTCTGCGATATCCAGTCTCTTGGCAGCTCTCCTATCGCCAAAATCGAAATCCTTGACTTCCGCAGCCAGCGTCACCTTGTGCCCTTCCAGATCGAATCTGGTGATCTCCGCGATGCCGTGCTTTCCAGCCTTGATAGACTCCCACATGGCGTCCACATTATTTCCAACCGGAGATACCACGCCGATCCCGGTCACAACTACTCTCTTTTCCATTTGACTTTTTCCTCCCCAAATACTCGTTTTTGTCTCTCTCATATCTTAAACGATCAATTTTTACATGATCAGTCCGCCGTCTACGGCAATGATCTGTCCTGTTACATATGTGCTGAGATCAGATGCCAGATACAGTGCTGTATTGGCGATATCCTGCGGCTGTCCCAGTCTCTGCATGCTGATATTCTCAGCTGCATGGCTCTTCTGTTCATCGGTCAGAACGGCTGTCATATCCGTTTCTACAAATCCCGGCGCGATGCCGTTTACACGGATACCTCTTCTGCCCAGTTCCTTCGCAGCGGAAAGAGTCATACCTACCAGACCTGCCTTGGACGCGCTGTAGTTGACCTGTGCCGGATTTCCCTTGAGTCCTGATACGGAAGACATGCTGATGATGGATCCGCTTCTCTGTTTGATCATCAGCGCAGAAATAGCTTTCGTCATATAGAATGCACCATTGAGGTTTACATCGATCACTTTAGTGAATTCTTCCGGCTTCATCTTGATCATCAGCTTGTCATTGGTGATCCCTGCATTGTTTACAAGGATATCCACTTTTTTATCGAACTCGTCCTTGATGATCTGGGCGATGTTTTCCGCTGTCTGAGGATCAGTGATATCGCCGTTGTACATCCGCACTCTCGTGCCATATGCTTTTAATTCTTCTTCCGTCTTAGCTGCTGCTTCCGGGCTGCTGATATCACAGATGATCACATTGGCGCCATTCTTACAGAACGTCTCTGCGATGCACTTGCCGATTCCTCTTACTCCACCTGTAATGACCGCTGTTTTTCCCTGTAACATATCTCTACCTTCTCTTTCTTAAACCAGTTCTTTCAACTGCGCGATAGTTTCCTGCAAAGTTTCCACGTTCTCCACGTTGAGCGCAGCGATTTCCTTACACGTTTTTTTCGTCAATCCGGAAAGAGTCGTTCCCGGACCGACTTCAATGATAGCTTTTACGCCGTCTGCCTCGAATCTTCTGATGATCTCCTCCCAGTAAACCGGGCTCATAGCCTGTTTCGCCATGATTTCCACCAGATAGTCTTTCAGATCTCCGCCATCGTAATCTTTCATGATATCGTCAGCAGTCACATCGGCATATACGGTGATTTCCGGCATTTTCAGTTCTGCCTGACGCAATACGTCCTTCAGCTTTTCTGCAGCCGGGATCATCATAGGGCTGTGAAATGCCGTGCTGACGCTGAGGGGGATCGCTTTGATCCTGTTTTCTTTCGCCAGTTCTGCAAAGCGTGCTACAGCTGCCTTGTCTCCGGCTACGACAGTCTGCTTCGGAGAGTTGAAGTTTACGCCTTCCAGGATACCGTCTTCTCTTGCCTGCTCCACCAGATCCAGGATCTTTTCCCTTTTACCCAGTGCTGCCGCCATGGTCCCCTTGGCGTTGCCGTCTTCATCACGTCCAGCCTCCTGCATCAGAGTTCCTCTCTGTGCTACGATCTCTACGCCTTCGCTGATCTTCGGTATCACCCCTGCAGCCGTCAGTGCAGAGTATTCTCCCAGGCTGAATCCAGCTACTGCATCGATCTCCAGCTTGTCGGAAAGTCCGTTCTTTTCCAGTTCTGCCAGCAGCGCTTTATAGGCCGCCATGCTTACAGTGTAGATCGTCGGCTGTGTCACGTGAGTCTGTTTTAAAGTCTCAGCATCGCCCTCGAAACACCATTCCTTGATCTGGTCTCCCGCCAGATCGAAAATTTCTTTTGCCTGCGGGTAAGAATCATACAGATCCTTTCCCATACCGCTATACTGTGCGCCCTGCCCTGCAAATACGATTCCTATCTTCATAAATCTCTTCCACCTCCTTGAACATCTCTTCTATAATCTCTGCTGCAGGCTGTTCCTTTTTCACCAGACCTGCGATCTGCCCCGACATGATGTTGCCGTTGTCGGAATCTCCGTCCCGCACAGCGGCTGCCAGTGTTCCCGTACATAACTGATTGATTTCTTCTTCCGGAGCATTCTGTTTTTCCAGAGAAAGGATCTTTCTAGCCAGTTTATTTTTTATGATACGCACCGGATGTCCCGTGCTCCGGCCTGTTGCTACCGTGGAGGAGTCCTTTGCTTTGATGATGGCGTCCTTGTACCCCTGTGCCACGATACATTCGTTGGCCACCAGGAACCGGGTTCCTACCTGAACGCCCTGTGCTCCCAGCATGTATGCTGCTGCGATCCCTCTTCCATCTGCGATACCGCCGGCTGCGATGACCGGGATATCAAGCGCATCCACCATCTGCGGAACTAATGCCATGGTAGTCGTCTCACCAATATGCCCGCCTGCTTCTGTTCCTTCTGCCACAACTGCATCTGCGCCGGCTCTTTCTACTCTCGTCGCCAGTGCCAAGTTCGCTACAACAGGTACGACCTTGATGCCTGCCTCCTTCATTTTAGCAATGTATTTTCCCGGATTTCCTGCTCCTGTCGTCACCACCGGTACTTTTTCTTCGCATACGACATCGATCAGTTCCTCCACATTATCTGCCAGAAGCATGATATTTACGCCAAAAGGCTTGTCTGTCATCTCTCTTACTTTCGCGATCTGATCCCTCAGCCAGTCAGCGCTTTCGCCACCGGATGCGATAATGCCAAGACCCCCGCCATTGCTTACAGCAGCCGCCAGATTACATTCTGCGATCCGTGCCATAGCTCCCTGGATGATGGGATACTCCGTTCCTAAGATCTCACAAACATTGATCATAATTACCTCCTGTTACTATTACCGGTATTACCATTCTATAATTGCCGCGGCTGCACAAAGCCCGCCGCCAAAACCTACTAACGCTATTATATCACCTTTTTTCATCTTTTGGGTTAAATTCAGATCATATAATGCCATCGGGACTGTTGCGGAGGAAACATTTCCCCCGTCCTGGATACTGATCTGAAATTTCTCGATGGGCTGACCAAGTTTCTGTGCCGCCGCCTGGATGATCCTGCCGTTAGCCTGGTGAAGCACGAACCAGTCTACATCATCGCAGGTCAGGCCTGTTTCTTCCAGCGCCCCCTTCGTTACTTCATCGATAGCGTTCACTGCGAACTTGAAGACTGCCCTCCCTTTCATGAAAAGAGGCTGCGGTGTCAGGTCATCCTCCCAGAAAGGAGGGTTGATGTAATTGGCCTTGCACTTGATCGCACCTTTCACATCATCGTAGTTCTTAATATATGTACTTAATATACCTCGCTCGTTTTCATCGCTTTCCAGTACGGCCGCCCCTGCTCCGTCTCCAAAGAGGATGCAGGTTTCCCTGTCCTCCCAGTTAGTAACTCTCGTCAGTCGTTCCGTTCCAACGACCAGCGCCCGTTTTGAGGCTCCATCCTTGCTATACTGAGAAAGTGCTGTATTCATGAGTGACTCTGCGATCCAAAGCCCGTATACGAATCCACTGCACGCTGCATTGATGTCAAAAGCGATGGCACGTTCCAGTCCCAGCTCTTTCTTCACCATTGCGGCCATGCTCGGGGTGATGTTGTCCGGCGTGATAGTTGCTACAACAACAAGGCCGATGGAATCCTTATCGATTCCCTGCAAAGCCTGCTCCGCAGCAGCCGCCGCCATGTCCAGCGAGCTTTCTGTCGTTGCGATCCTTCGCTGTTCGATCCCGGTTCGATCCAGGATCCATTCGTGACTGGTATCCACGTGCTGCGAGATATCTTCATTGGTAATAACTTTTTCCGGCAGGTATTTCCCTGTGCCGATGATTTTAATTCCCATGGTTGCCCTTTCTATTTGTTTTGATTTCAAATACTTTGATTGTCAAAGTATTTATATAATACCGCACTTCTATTAAAAAGTCAATACACCCGAATCTGGAACGTATCGCCGGGTGCTGCACGGACAGGATGCGAGATATGATGCGAAGTATTATGAATTCCCAGATTGGAAATTATCTGTTCCAACTGGGAACTAAGCCTTCAAACTAGATATTTTTTTAGACTATGAATTCCCAGGTTTGATTTTTTTAAGACCATATGGGAAGTTCCATGTCGTAAATGTCACAAAATCAACATGCTGCGGGTATCATAATGCCCAAAACCACATAAAAACTATTTGTTTGGGAACTCTCTTTCTCTGTACTGTAAATATATTGCAAAACAGTTCCCATCTTGCTGTTCTATTTTTTTAAATGGGAATTCATGAATGGGAGCATAGCTCTCAAGCAACAAAAAATCCAAATCAAGCTCTCTTTTTTCACGATCTGGGAATTCATGATTTCCCTATCCTATACTATAGTAGGATTTCTGCCGGTTTACGGCTAAAGCAGCTCCAGCAGTTCCCCCGCCTTCCGGATCACATGATCCGGCGCATCTTCTCCGAAGTCGTCTCCTGACTTTAAGGCTAACGACCATCCTACCAGCACAGATGTAACGCCGGCGTTTTTTGCACAGAGGATATCGAACATGGTGTCTCCAAGCATAATGGAATTTCCCGGTAGGGAATGAAGTTTTTCCAAAGCGATATTGACCGGTTCCGGATCCGGTTTGTGTTTTTTCGTGTCTTCCGCCGTGACCACCACATCAAAGTAGTCTTTTAAATCATATTTTTCCAGCCCCTGCTGAGTCGTATAAGCCAGCCTTGATGTCACAAGACCAATCTTTTCACCGCGCTCCTTTACCTGACGCAAAAGATTTTCCATGCCGGGAAACACCGTAATCAGATCACCGAAATTGTCACGATGATAGCTTCTGTAAATCTCAACAGCCTCATCTACCGGCACATCCGGGAAGAATTTTTTCATCGTCACTTCCAGCGGTTCTCCAAATGTCTTTATGATCTTCGCTACATCCTCATCACGATGCTCTATGGTCTGAAACGTATGCTGCCATGAGCGAAGGATCACCTCGTTGGTATTCATTATCGTTCCATCAAAATCAAACAATACTGTATCAAATTTTTTCATATAACGCTCCTGTTCTATATGGAAAAATCGAGTGTTCCGAAGAACACTCGATTTTCGTGGTGTATAAAAATGATTTTAGAGATTTCAATTTACACAAAACTATTATTTCGGTTTAATATCCACCGAACATAGACAGCATTACCGATGCCGCAACTGCCGAACCGATTACACCTGCTACGTTAGGTCCCATAGCATGCATCAGCAGGAAGTTTGACGGATTTGCTTTCTGTCCTTCGATCTGGGATACACGAGCTGCCATCGGTACTGCAGATACACCTGCGGAACCGATCAGCGGGTTGATCTTACCGCCAGTCAGAACATTCATCAGCTTAGCGATCAGAACACCACCAGCCGTACCTACTGCGAATGCGCAGACACCCAGTACTACGATCTTCAGTGTGGAAGCTGTGATAAATGTCTGTCCTGTTGCAGATGCTCCAACGCAGGTACCCAGCAGGATTACCAGGATGTTCATCAGAGCGTTTCCAGCTGTGTCAGCCAGTCTGCCGGTTCTGCCGCATTCCTTGAACAGGTTGCCCAGCATCAGCATACCAACCAGTGGAGCTGCGGACGGCAGAAGCAGAACTACTACTGTAGTTACAGCGATCGGGAACAGGATCTTCTCTCTCTGAGATACAACTCTCAGCTGTTCCATCTTGATCTGTCTTTCGTGTTCCGTAGTCAGCGCCTTCATGATCGGCGGCTGAATTACAGGAACCAGAGCCATATAAGAGTAAGCAGCTACTGCGATAGGTCCTAACAGATGGTCTGCCAGTTTACTGGTCAGATAAATCGCTGTCGGGCCGTCAGCACCACCGATGATACCGATGGAAGCAGCCTCCTGTGCATTGAAGCCAAGAGCGATAGCTGCGAAAAATGCGAAGAATATACCGAACTGCGCAGCCGCACCCATGATCAATGATTTCGGGTTGGCGATCAGCGGTCCAAAGTCGGTCATGGAACCAACTCCCAGGAATATCAGGGATGGCAGGATCGGCTTCATCAGATAGAATACCGTCAGTACTCCTGCATCCGACAGCTGGTCAGAGCTTGTCAGTTCGAAATGCTCAATGAAGATACCGGTTACCGGCAGATTCGAGAGCAGCATACCAAAGGCGATCGGTACGAGAAGCAATGGTTCAAAGCCTCTACGGATTGCCAGGTATAAGAAAATGAACGATACAATGATCATTATTCCGTTTTGATAGTTGAAGTTCGCGATTCCTGTATCATGCCACAGGTTCACAAACGAATCTAATATGGCTCCCATATTGTGTCTCTCCTTTTCCTTAAACGACATAATGACGCCAATTAACGTCACCGAAGAAATCTTAACATATCTCCAATTCCAATACAAGTATGTATTTTATAAATACTGTATACAAAGCCCTTTTCCCCTCGTGCTCCCGGACACCTTCCATCCAGTATCCGCAAGTCATGCAGCCATTTTTACTAAGACTTATTCATGCGCATGGAAAGCCCGATTTTCTGTTTTTCAGGATCGATCTTGATGATCCGAACTTTGACCGTATCACCGACCGATACTACATCCATCGGATGCTTGATATATTTGCTGCTCATTTCGGAAATATGCACCAGACCATCGTTCTTTACACCGATGTCTACAAACGCTCCAAAATCCACTACATTTCGAACAGTGCCTTCCAGCTCCATGTCCACTTTCAGGTCGTCAAAAGATCGCACATCGTTTCGGAAGATCACCGCCGGAGCATCTTCACGCGGATCGCGACCCGGTTTTTTCACTTCTTCTATGATATCCGTCAAAGTCGGTACGCCGATTTCCAGCTCCTGTGCCATCTTCTCCACAGCTTTTTTCATATTACGCTTTGGCTTCTTATCTTGTGCTGTCAGCTGCGCCAGCGCACCAAGACCCTTGGCACGCGTCTTAGGCTGTTCCTTCTTTGCAGCGTCTCCGTAATGATCCCAGATCCTGTCATCCAGTTCCGCAACGCCGCCGCGCCCCAGCTGAGCCTTATCGATTCCCAGCTTCTCCAGCATAGCTTCCGCAGCCTTGTATGATTCCGGATGTACCGATGTGCTGTCCAGCGGATTCTTCCCGTCCGAGATCCGCATGAATCCTGCGCACTGATTAAAGGTTTTTTCCCCAAGCTTGGCGACCTTCTTCAGTTCTTTTCGATCTTTGAACACGCCGTTTTCTTCCCGGTATGCCACGATGTTGCGAGCGATCCCCATGTTGATGCCCGCCACGTGAGCAAGCAGCGACGGAGATGCCGTATTGAGATCGACTCCGACTCTGTTTACACAGTCTTCCACCACATGATCCAGGGCACTTTCTAAAAGCCCCTGGTTTATGTCGTGCTGGTACTGCCCCACACCGATGCTTTTGGTCGGAATCTTCACCAGCTCTGCCAGCGGATCCTGAAGACGGCGTCCCAGCGACATGGCTCCACGCACCGTTACATCCAGATCCGGGTATTCTTCCGTCGCCAGCTTGGACGCCGAGTACACCGATGCTCCCGCTTCATTGACGATAGTGTAATGGATATCCAGCCCGCTCTTGCGAATGAACTCCGCCACCACTTCTTCCGTTTCGCGGGACGCCGTCCCGTTGCCGATGACGATGGTATTGATGTGGAACTTGTCTGCCAGCTTTTTCAGCACGGCTTCCGTTCCTTTTATATCTTTTTTTGGTTCCGTCGGAAATACAGTCGTATAAGCAAGCAGCTTTCCCGTTTCGTTGAGGACAGCCACTTTGCAGCCCGTCCGGTATCCCGGGTCGATGCTGATGATCCGAGCACCCTTTACCGGCGGCACCATCAACAGCTTTTCTGTATTTTTTGCAAAGACCTTGACCGCTTCTTTTTCTGCCCGTTCCGTCAGCATATTGCGCATTTCACGCTCCGCAGACGGCGCCATCAAGCGCTTGTAGGCGTCCGCAACGGTGTCATCGAGAAGTTCTCTATAGATCGACTTTTCGTTCGTAACGATGCTGTCCGATAAAAGGTTTTCCATCTTCTCCGCATCGGTCACCACCTTGACTTTCAGCTTCTTTTCTTTTTCGCCGCGGTTTATGGCCAGGATCCGGTGATTAGGGATCTTGTCGATCCCTTCGCTGTGATCGTAATACATTTCGTACACAGTCTTTTCTTCGCTGTCCACTGCTTCTGTGCGGATGATCCCGGTATGCTCCGTTTTCTCCCGGACAGCTGCTGTCAGTTCCGGATCATCGGAAATACGTTCCGCGATGATATCGCATGCTCCCTGCAAAGCTTCCTCCGCCGACTCCACGCCTTTGTCCGCATCTGCAAAATCCTTTGCAGCATCCAGCGGGCTTCCGGATTCTTCCTTCTGTGCCCAAAGGATCTCCGCCAGAGGCGCCAGACCCTTTTCCCTGGCCTTGGAGGCACGGGTCGCCTTCTTCTTTTTGTATGGTTTATAAAGGTCTTCCACGCGCTGCAAAACTTCTGCCTTGCGGATCTCTTCCGCCAGTTCATCGGTCAGCTTGTCCTGTTCTTCGATGAGGCGGATGACCTCTTCTTTTCTCTCCTCCAGATTTCGAAGATACGTCAGCCGTTCGTCCAGGTCACGGAGCACCACATCGGAAAGTCCGCCGGTCGCCTCCTTTCTGTAACGGGCGATGAATGGGATGGTGTTGCCTTCGTCGATCAGATTGACCGTCTGCTCCACCTGGGACTGCTTCAGCCCAAATTCTTTTGCGAGCATTTCAATGATATTCATATGCCTACTCCTTCTGCTTCAGTTTTTCATTGATAAAGTAATCCAGGTCGCCGTCCATCACGGCGTTGACATTGCCGACTTCGGCCCCCGTTCGATGATCCTTGACCATGGTGTATGGATGAAAAACATACGAACGGATCTGGCTTCCCCAGGTGATCTGGCTATAGTCACCCTTCAGTTCATCCAGACTTTCTTTATGCTCCTGCTCTTTCAGTTCCAGCAGCTTGGATTTCAGCAGCTTCATCGCTGTATCCTTATTCTGGTGCTGAGACCGTTCATTCTGGCACGTCACCACGATATTGGTCGGCAGGTGGGTGATCCGGATAGCCGAATCCGTCTTATTGACGTGCTGTCCGCCTGCCCCGCTGGAACGGAACGTATCGATCCTCAGATCATCCGGATCGATCTCCACATCCAGATCCTCATCGATTTCCGGGATCACATCCAGCGATGCGAACGATGTGTGTCTTCTGCCGGAAGAATCGAATGGCGAAATACGTACCAGCCGGTGAACGCCCTTCTCATTTTTCAGATATCCGTAGGCGTTTTCTCCTTCCACCAGCAGAGTCGCACTCTTGATACCGCCTTCTGTATCTTCCTGCATATCGATCAGCTTCGATTTATACCCTTTTTTCTCGCACCATCTGGTGTACATGCGGAACAGCATTTCTGCCCAGTCCTGAGCATCCGTTCCGCCTGCTCCCGCATGAACGGAGACGATGGCATTGTTCTGATCATATTTACCGTCCAGCAAAGTCCTGAGCTTCAGAGCTTCCAGCGCATCGGAAATTTCTTTGCAGGATCCTGCCGCCTCCTCCGTCAGGGATTCATCCGGTTCTTCCTCTGCCATTTCCACGAGGACTTCCAGATCCTCAAGCTGCGAACCAAGATGATCCAGCTCTCCCAGCTTGCCTTCGATGGACTTCTTTTCTTTCATATACTTCTGCGCACTCTCGGGATCATCCCAAAAGCCCGGCTTGTTCATTTCCTCTTCGATGGAGGTCAGCTTTTCCTTTAACCCAGCCGGGTCAAAGGGACTCACCTGCCTCTTTCAGCATGCTCTGCAAAGCAGGCAGCTGTGCCTTGATCTCATCGATCTGCATATATTCACATCCTTTTCTGTTTCTATCTTATGCTTCAGTCTGCGCAGGCGCCTACTGATTTCTGCCGCAGCAGTGCTTGTATTTCTTGCCGCTTCCACATGGACACGGATCGTTTCTGCCAACCTTCGGTGCGTCTCTGCGAACGGTTTCCTGTTTATGTTCCCGCTTCGGCACTGCGGTCTGACCAGGGACCTGCTGTCCGCCTGCCTCCATCGGCTCGTCCTCATACTCGTCCTTGCGACCTTCCCCCGATCCCAGAACGTTCTTACGCTGCGTCGTGGTCTGCACCGTAACATTGTAGCAGAACTTGACGAACTCTTCCTTGATGCCGTTGATCATCATTTCGAACATATCGAAACCTTCCTGCGCATAGGCTGCAGCAGGATCCTGTCCGCCCAATCCACGCAGACCGATTCCACTCTTTAACTGATCCATGGCGTCGATGTGATCCATCCACTTATTATCTACGACACGGATCAGGATCATCCGCTCTACTTCTCTCAGCTTGTCCGCTCCGATTTCCTCTTCCTTTGCTTTATAGAGATCTGCAAAGTCTTCATAAAGGCCTGCTTTCAGGCTCTCGGCGTCCATGTCAGCCAGCGTTTCTTCATCAAACACCAGATCTTCAAAAGCCGGCGCGATCTTTTTCAGTCCTTTGTTCAGACTTTCGAAATCCCACTCTTCCGGATATTTCGATGCCATCACGACAGGATCGGTCACATTGTCGATCAGTTCATGGGTCATAGCTTCCAGGTCTTCCGTAAGATCCTCACCGAACAATACTTTTTTACGTTCTCCGTATATGATCTCACGCTGCTTGTTCATAACGTTATCGTACTGCAGTACGTATTTACGAATGGAGAAGTTCTTGCCTTCCACTTTCTTCTGTGCATTTTCAATCTGCCGCGTCACCACACCGGATTCGATCGCTTCATCTTCTTCCACACCAAGACGCTGTACGATCGCCTGCATCCTGTCACCGCCAAACAGACGCATCAAATCGTCTTCCATGGAAATGCAGAACTGGGTCTGGCCCGGGTCTCCCTGTCTTCCGGAACGACCTCTCAGCTGGTTGTCGATACGCCTTGATTCATGACGCTCCGTGCCGACGATAAACAATCCGCCAAGCTCCCGCACCTGCGCCTGCTCTTCCCGGCGTTCTTCCTTGAACTGCTCGTGAAGCTCATTAAATCGTTTCCGCGCCTGCAAAAGCTCTTTGTCTTCGCTCTGTACGAAGCTGGTTGCAAAAGCGATAGCATCCTCATCATAGCCTTCCTGATCCATAGCTTTCTTGGCTTCAAATTCCGGGTTGCCGCCCAGGATGATGTCGGTACCTCTTCCGGCCATGTTGGTAGCGATCGTGATCGCTCCAAGACGACCTGCCTGTGCGATGATCTGCGCTTCCTTTTCATGATGCTTCGCATTTAAGATATTGAAATCCTTGATGCCTCTCTTACGGAGCATAGTTGCGATCAGCTCGGACTTTTCGATAGAAATGGTACCTACCAGCACCGGCTGTCCTTTTTTGTGAGCCGATTCCACTGCATCTACGATCGACTTGTACTTGCCGTGCTCCGTCGCATAAACAGCATCCTTCAGATCATTACGGGCAATCGGCTTATTGGTCGGGATCACCACGACGTCCATGTTGTAGATGTCCCGGAATTCCCCTTCTTCCGTTTTCGCCGTACCGGTCATGCCGGACAGCTTCTGGTACATACGAAAATAATTCTGCAAAGTAATGGTCGCCAGGGTTTTTGACTCCGAGCGTACCAGCACGTGTTCCTTGGCTTCGATGGCCTGATGCAGTCCGTCGCTGTAGCGTCTTCCGAACATCATACGACCGGTAAATTCATCGATGATGATTACTTCACCGTCTCTTACGATGTAATCCACGTCCCGCTTCATCATGTTCCGCGCTTTCAGCGCCTGCAGCACGTGATGGTTGATCTCCATGTTTTCCGGATCGGAAAAGTTCTCTACGTCGAAGTAAGCTTCACACTTGGCCACTCCGTCTTCCGTCAAAGAGATCTGTTTGTCCTTTTCTTCTATCGTAAAGTCATCATCCTTTTTCAACGTCCGAACGAAACCATCCGCCTTGGTGTACATATCCGTGGACTTGTCACCTTTGCCGGAAATGATCAGCGGCGTTCTGGCTTCATCGATAAGGATGGAGTCCACTTCGTCGATGATGGCGTAGTTCAGCTCCCGCTGCATCATATCTTCCTTGTAGATCACCATGTTGTCTCTCAGGTAATCAAATCCATATTCGTTGTTGGTTCCATACGTGATGTCTGCGTTGTACGCCGCACGCCGCTCTTCCTCGGTGATGCCGTGGATCACACAGCCTACGGTAAGTCCCAGGAACGTATAGAGCTTTCCCATCCATTCCATATCACGCTTAGCCAGATAATCGTTGACCGTAACGACGTGAACGCCTTTTCCTTCCAGTGCATTAAGATAAGCCGGCAGCGTTGCCACCAGTGTTTTACCTTCACCGGTTTTCATCTCCGAGATCCTGCCCTGATGAAGTACGATCCCGCCGATGACCTGCACGTAGAAGTGCTTCATGCCCAGGCTACGCCATGCGCCTTCTCTGCATACTGCAAAGGCCTCCGGCAGCAGTGCGTCCAGTGTTTCACCTTCCTGGATCCGTTTTTTAAATTCTTGTGTCTTGTCCCGCAGCTCCTGGTCTGTCAGCTTCTGATATTCTTCATCATATGCCATGACCTTGTCCGCAATTTTGGAGACTTTTTTTACTTCCTTTTCATTCAGGTCTCCAAAGATTTTTTCCATAAGACTCATCTATCGTTCCCCTTTCTGGAATCACAGGTCTTCCTCCTGCAGCTCCTCTACCATCAAATTTATTTCTTTCGCCCGTCTGTCATCTGCTTTCGTCACCTTAACAGACAGTCGTTTTCCATCCACGATCGTTTCAAACTGGTCGCCTTTACACGGAAGCCGGTCAAGCTGCATCACTACCCAGCCGTTGACTGTATTTGCTTCCTGAACTTCCTCTTCTATATCGAAATAGTCGAATACCTTGCTGATATTGGCTTCTCCCTTGATTCGGAAGCTGCCGTTCTGCAGCGGCATGATATCCTGAGATATCACCACATCGTGTTCGTCGAAGATCTCACCGACCAGTTCTTCTATGATATCCTCCATGGTCACCAGACCTTCCGTCCCGCCGTATTCATCGATCACGACAGCCATATGGATCTTCATCTGCTGCATTTTACGCAAAAGATCTGAAACACGCATCGCCGTGCTGACGAAAGCTACCGGCATCACGTAATCTGCCAGGCTCTTGCCCGTCCATGCCAGATAGTTATGAAAATCTTTCTGATTGATCACACCGATGATCTTGTCGATATCTTCCTCATACACCGGAAGCCGCGAAAGTCCCGTCCTGCGGAAAACCCCTGCCAGTTCATCCAGCGGGCAGTCGATCTCAACTGCTTCGATCTTCGGTCTTGGTGTCATAACGTCTTCTGCTGTCAAGTGATCGAACGCTATGGCGTTTTCGATCAGCTTGCCGTGTTCTCTGGAAAGACTTCCGCCTTCTTCCGCTTCTTCCACCATGATCATCAGTTCATCTTCACTGATCCCTTCATTTTCATGGAACTTAAATATTTTAGCAATGAATTGTTTCCATTTTGTGAAGAGAAAGTTAACAGGTGTTAAAATCGTCGTCAGAAAAGTGATAAGCGGAGCAGATACCATAGAAAAATTCTCTGCCTTTTCCTTTGCGACACTCTTCGGCGTGATTTCTCCGAAGAGCAGCACGACTACCGCTACGAAAAGCGTGGCGATGGTCGGTCCCTTTGCACCGAATAAATCGACACAGATCACGGTAACGAATGCCGTAACACCGATATTCACGATATTGTTGCCCACCAGGATCGTCGTAAGAAGCTTGTCGTAATCCGAAAGCAGGCGCAGCACCCGCTCCGCTTTTTTGTTTCCGTCCCCGGCCATGTTCTTCATTCGGATCCGGTTCGCCGAAGTAAATGCGGTCTCCGTTGCTGAGAAGTATGCCGAAAACGAGATCAGAACTACCACGACAACAATATCTAAAGCCATTTGACTGCTCATAAAAATCCTTTCCTCCCTATATTCCCTTTTGATTCTTTTAAATCAGTATCCTATAAGTATACCTGATTCTTCCATAAAAAGAAACACTGAATACAGGATTAGACCGCTTTCCCTTGAAAAAATAAGGGTCTAATACTTATAGTACTAGACGGTTTCACCCTTTTTTCGTATATTGTCTCTGCATAAATACGACTATTGACGGAGTTACGTCTTTCGTTTTCTTTGATAGAATTGCTACATCAATCATTAGACACCATTTGAAGGAGGACTAAATAGAATGGATGCAAATACTCTTGCAAAATAGTGGAAATTGTCATATCCAAGTTCGGTGGCGATC
>ERZ826764.1246-NODE-1246-length-31029-cov-3.369342_pt1 | contig 31029 bp, 37 predicted proteins | sample MGYA00519870_ERZ826764 | MGnify/ENA primary metagenome ERZ826764 (study PRJEB31778, sample SAMEA3449239) | human gut metagenome | biome: human gut; feature: human-associated habitat; material: faeces | place: United Kingdom | collected 2010/2012 ...
TATATCCGGCTCGTATAACTGGGAATCGTATGTGGTATATACCACCTGCGTGCTTGCGATTGTGCTTACAATCGGTGTTTTCCGTGTCCTGATCGATTTTGTCAAGGCCTTCAGAAGACGTTAGGCGCGGTTTACATAGATTTTTGAAAGGTGATTAAAAAGTATGGAAAGTGAGGCTGTATCTACTGGAATGGATATTTTAGAATGGACTGCTGATGGTGTAGAAGCCGTTGGCTCTTTGATTACCGCTATTTTCGGTTCTTCCGGAGCGTGGGCGGCTCTTTTGCCCGTAATCGGTCTCGGTATTGGCTTCTGGGTCATTTCCCGCGGCATCGGTTTTGTGCGTAGTTTGGTTTCCGGTTTCTGATCCCGCAGCACTTCCCCGCCCATCGGCGGGGAAGTATCTTTTTATGAGGTGTGTTTATGATCTCGTTGTATTTCGGCCTTCCCGGCTGCGGCAAAACAACGCTGCTTTCCAGTATGGCGGTAAAATATATTTCCAGAGGCTATACGGTGTACGGCAATATCGATTTGGCCGTAAAGGGCTATATCAGGATTGATAATGAGTGTGTCGGCAGGTACGACCTTCATAACTGCATTATCCTCATCGACGAAGGCACGCTTTTTGCTGACAGCAGGGATTTCAAGAACCGTTCTGCCGATATGGTTCAGAAGATTTCTTTTTTTCTTCTTCACCGGCACTACAAAAGCGACATTATCATTTTTACCCAGCAGTGGGACGGACTTGACAAGCGGATCCGTGTCATCACTGACCGCGTGTACTATGTCTACAAGGGTGCGTTTACCGGCATGTGGTTCACAAGGTATTACCGTGTCCCGTATGGCATTATTATCCCCGACCCGAAGAAGTCGGACAGCGAGAAGCTCGGGGAGATCGTGCAGGGATATTGCAAGCCCCGGTTTTTGCAGCGCGTCTTTGGCGGCTGGCTTTACCGTCCGAAGTATTACAGGTACTTTGACAGCTGGGAGCGCCCTCCCCTTCCCCCGCTGCCGTCACGTTACAAGCCCTGGGACGGCGAAAAAGGATAGCGGCACGCACGGTGCGCCGGATCGGCGCGCCGTGCGCTTCTTTTTCGGCGTTAGGGTTTGTTCGGGTTCCAGTTTTTTTATTTTGATGCTCTGCCTATGAAATAGTCTGCGCTTTTCTCAAAAAAATCGCATAGTATTCCGAGCTTTTCAAGGTCTGGTTCGAGTTTATTTGTTTCGTACTTTGCGATAGTACTTATTGGTATTTGTGTGAATGCCGCGACTTCTCTTTGAGTGTATCCTGCTTCACTTCTTGCTTTTTTTAATCTTGATGGAAAAACTTCTCTGTACATTGGTTTTACCTCTTTTTTTGCATTATTATAGCATATTGCACAATAAAAATGCTTCAAATTTGGTATAAATGATGCTTCAAAAAATGGATATTTTATGCTATAATTGAAGCACGACAAGGGAGCCGTCCTCACTCCTTGTCGGTCCTCTGACAGAGCTGGAGCATGTGGGTGTGCCGGTGTCAGTTCGGTCGGATGTGAGGCATGCAGTGGTGCCGATCAAAGCCAAATTCTTTCCTTCTCCTGCTTTTGGGCGGGGGTGTTTTTTTATATCGTTGGTGCGTTTTTTGAAGAAATTTGCATAAGATACCGAGTTTTTCGAGGTCTGTTTGAATTTGACGTTTCAAACTTTGCAATTGTGCCTGGTAATATGTTTGTTCGTTGACATCTTTTTAAGTATATCCCGTTTTACTTCACCCATTTATCAACATTGCTGAAAAGGCTTCTTCATCGAATTCGAGATGTGCGCCTGTACTGTTTGCCGACCTATCGGGAATGGCACAGTAGACCATTTTGCATCAGCTTCAGATCCTAAAGGATGCCGTCCTTGTCGGCAACCGTCCAAAAGGCAAAACGGCTTACTGCTTCCTTTCTGACGACCTCGCACATATATCATTGCACGAGGAATCAAATGAAAGACGAAAGCAATCAGGCAAGCAGCTTGAGCAGATCGAATACACTGCGGATTGGGATGATTTCCACGCCTTCTGTGTTGGCTTTGAGCTTGTTCATCGCCCTATATGGAATGGCGATCTTTTTAAAGCCGAGACGTCTGCTTTCGCTGATTCGGATATCGATGCCGGTGACGGCTCTGCATTCGCCGGAAAGACCGATTTCGCCAAAAGCGATCAAATCCTCACGCACGGGAAGATCCCGAAGCGTGGAAATCAGTGCAAGCGCCGAGGACATATCGGCGGACGGCTCGTCCAGACGCAAGCCGCCTGCTACGCTGAGATACACATCCTGTGTGGAGTACTTCAGACCCAGCCGTTTTTCAAGTACGGCCAGCAGCAGCGAAAGACGGTTATAGTCGATGCCGGCTGACATTCGCCGCGGAGACGGATAAACGGTCGGCGATGTAAGCGCTTGAATTTCGGCAATGATCGGGCGGCTGCCCTCAATAACGCAAACGGCACAGCTTCCGGAAACATCAGCTTGCCGCTGCGCCATCAGCAGTTCGGAGGGATTTTCCACTTCAGACAATCCATCGTCGAGCATCTCGAATACGCCGATTTCGTTGGTCGAGCCAAAACGGTTTTTCGCTGCGCGGATGATGCGGAAGATGTGCTGCTTGTCTCCTTCAAAATATAAAACGGCGTCGACCATATGCTCCAACACCTTCGGACCGGCAATTGCACCGTCTTTATTGACATGGCCGACAATGACGATGGTGATACCGTCAGTTTTCGCCTTATGGATGAGCTGCATCGCCGTTTGTTTGACCTGTGTGACCGTGCCCGGTGAGGAGGCGACCTCATCGTCGTAGATGGTTTGGATTGAGTCAATGACCACGACCTCCGCGCCGTTGAGGTCGATCTCGGGGATGATCTTGTTCACATTGGTTTCTGCCAAAATGGATAAACGGCTGTTATCGACACCGAGCCGGCCTGCCCGCAGCTTGATTTGAGAGGGCGATTCTTCGCCGGAAACATACAGGATTCGACTGCCGGCATCTATAAACTGGCAGATTTGCAGCAGCAGCGTCGATTTTCCGATGCCGGGCTCACCGGACAGCAGTACGACCGAACCCTTGACCAGTCCGCCGCCGAGAACGCGGTCAAACTCGCCGATGCCCGTAGAAATACGAATATATTGCGGGAACGCGACCCGATCGATGGGTACGGCATTGCTTCTTTCCGGAAGCGTATAAATCTTTTCCGTGCGCTTGGGCGCAGCCGGACGGCCAGAAGCAGAAGCAGAGGTCGGTGCGGCACATTCCTCCAAAGTGTTCCATTCGCCGCAGTCCGGACATTTGCCGAACCATTTGGCAGTAACACTGCCGCAGTTTGCGCATATATAATTTGTTTTTGGTGCCAATTGCGCCGCCTCCGATTTCATGGTTTTACCGGTTAAGCGTTTGTCCCGCTTTCGACCAGATAGTCTGTAATGCCCTTGAACAGAGAAAAAGCCACTGCGTTCTGATAGTCCTCCTGCTGCAGAAGGTAAGCTTCACGCTCGTTGGATAAAAAGCCGCATTCAACAAGCACTGCGGGCTTTTGAATATTTTCCAGAATATAAATGGTGCCGTTTTCCGGCTTGATGACCCTCGTATTATCCGGCGAAAACAATTTAGTCGCGCGCTGAACACACTCTGCAAGCATCAGACTGCGCGCATCGTTTTCCGAATAGAAGGTCTGCGGACCAAAATAGCGTTCGGCCGTGAATTTATTCATATGGATGCTGATGAACACCGCATTTTCAAAGCCCTCGGCAAAAGCGAGCCGGTTTTTCAAATCGTACATCTTTTTGCTTTTCGCCTGCTCCTGTGTGTACAGCAGCACGTCCTTGTCGCGTGTGAGTACGACGTTTATGCCGGTCAGTTCCAGAAAATCCTTCAGCTTTTTCGCAATCGACAAATTGATGTCCTTTTCTATGGCGCCGTTGGCTACTGCGCCGGGATCTTCCCCGCCGTGGCCGGCGTCCAGAACAATCGTAAAACGGTCCTTCTGCGCCGTCGTCTGCTCAAACGCTGCGACGGCGCTGTTTGCGACCGCCGTCTGATAGCTGTTATAGCCCACCGACGTAATGAAGGAAGCAATAAACATAAAGATTATGACGATGGCAAACAGCACCAGTGTCACATACAACGAGATTTTGGATTCACGTGTTTTGTCCATAAGCCAATACATCCTCCTGCGGAAATGTATATGGCACTGTGTCAGTCTTTATTCACTTTTACCTTAAAGCCGAGGATACCGCGCAGCGTTTTATTCGACGCACCGACAGCATACCCGAGTAAACAGGAGAGCAGGCCCGGCAGCAGCGAAAGTGCAAGCACGAGAGGCTGAAGAAAAGGCATCGTGTCGGAATGCACGTAGGCAACCAGTCCGCTGTACATCGCGTGGATGACAAAATTCAGCACAGAGGAACAGACCATATAGCCGCCGCCGAAATCTATGGCGAAAAAGAGAAGTGCAAGCACGACAAACAGGATGGTCGGCAGATAAGCCAATAATCCGAGCTTAAGGCCGGCCAGCTTGTCCGGCGGACAGCCGCCGTGGATATTTTTCGTTGCATCGCGCGCACCGCGCTGGAAAAATACGTCATATTCCAAAAAGCAGAAAAACCCGCCTGCGAACAAGGTGGCCAGAACCAATACAAAATTGTTTTCATCGTTTGAGCCGACAATCGCCATACAAGGCCACGTGATCATTACGCCGAATACGGATATAGTGAACTGGTTGATCCAGAACTTCCGCATTTCCTTCATGTTTTGGGTATACAGGGACAGGAATTTTTTCACTTCTTACTTTCCTCTCATTTCTTTGCGGAATTCGATTTGCGCCGTCTCATACACAGCAGCGCCGTTATGAGAATGACGGCAACCGAAGCACAGCAGATAATGATCTTGACCGTATTGTCTGCGGCAATGGGCAGATCGGCTGCGCAGCCTCTGCCGTAAACCGTTTCGCCAAGATCGTTGAGTGCAAATGTACTGTCGCCGCTGTAGATGCGCAGCTCGGTCGCCGTCCCTTCCCCACCCTTTACAAGGAAGCGCAACGTGGCGGTGATCGAGCCTTCGGTCACTCCTTTGCCGGGCCGTCCGTCGTTGGCAAAGGAAAGGAATACCCTTCCCTTTCCGTCCGCGCCGACCTCCGCACGAGTCAGGTCCTCGTTGTCGCCGGTCCATACTTCGGGAAACAGCACTTCGGTACTTTGGTATTCCAGAACGGAGGGATCGTATTCGATTGTGGTGTCTATGGCAATCAACCCGTTGACGTCGGTAATGCCGTACACGTTGCATTCCACCGTTACGACTTCGCCGACAGCGGCTTCGTCCGTGTTCGGTGTCAGCATTGTCTCAAAAACATAATCGTCGGAAGCCGAGACGGACAGAACCGCCGTCAAAACGAGCACAGCGGCGCACAAACATGCGGAAATCCTTCGCATAACAGGTTCCTCCCTTGGATGTTTATATAAGTATAGCACAAACAAGCCCGGCAAAGCAAGGCGGCAGTTACAAATTTTTATTGCAAAACGGAAATCGTCTGCCCGTCGGAGGTCACTTTCACGCTGCCGTTGCGGGTAAGATATACCCTTGCGCCGACTGCTTCAAGCGCAGCGACCGTGCGTGCATCAGCGGGGTTTTTGTCTGAGCAGGTAATAACGGCATAAGTCGGGGAAACCGCTTGAGAAAAGGCTTCGACGCCTTCGAAATAGTCTCCATGATTGGAAACCTTCAAAAAATCGTATTTTCCTTCATCAAGCGCCGTAAATTCCCTAAGACGTTCGGTGAGTGCGTCGCCGGCAAACAGAAAACGGTTCTCACCGTGGGTAATGCCGACAATCAGCGAATACTCGTTGTCTTCGTTGTTCGGATAGGAGGAACGAGCCGGCGGATAAACCGTATACTGCGTTCGGTCCAGCTCAAACGTCAATTTTTCGGTAAGCGCTGTCGGTTGTATGCCGGCGGTTTCCATCGCGGTAGCGAAGCGCCGATAGGTTGAACTTCCCTTGGTGTACGAGGGAATAAGCACCTCCCCTACTGCGGCGTAATCCAGCAGCGCAGCGGCACCGCCGATATGGTCGCTGTCAAAATGCGTGATGATCAGCTTGTCGACCGTTGTAATCTTGTGTTCTTTCAGATAGCTGACAATCTCGGCCCCGTCATCCTCCTCGCCGGCATCTATGACAACCGTATGTGAAGCGGTCCGAAGAACAATGCAGTCGGCGCGCCCGATCTTAAAAACCTTGAATTTCAAAGTGCCTACGTTGGCGGCCGGTGAATAATCGCAGGCGGACAGCGCCAACAGCAGAACAGTCAGCACAAGAGCGGCTGCTTTTTTTATCATGATAGACCGTACCTTTCCACGCAAATCGGCAAAATGACCTTTTAGGCGGATAATTATGCAAAACGGCAGCAAACTATACGTGATCGTCTATGCTTCTATAGCGCAGCGTGCGCAGATGGGCTTTATGTGCATCCGGCACACGACGGCTTTCGAGTGCTTTCTGTATGGCTTTGTTGTGTGTCCAGGGCGCAAGTCGTTTTTCGGCGATATAGAGCAGCGCCGCATCGTACTGCTTAGCCAGCGCGGTCGCAAAAAACCATGCAACCATCATTCGCAGATAATAATTCTCTGAACGCACCGAAGCAGCAAGTTCAAGTACGAACGGTGCAAAGCCGTCGTCAAGATAATGCGCCATCAGCGTTCTCAGTCCGAATCGGATTGTATATGTGCGGTCGGTTTCCAGCCAAATGCAAATTTGATCGATCAGGGCTGGCGGCCGCCGCTTGAAAACCGGCGGCGAAATCATATCACAGGTTGCCCAGTTATCGATATATGGCAGCAGTGCTTCCAAGCCTTCAATCACGGCCTCATAGCTGCGCCGTTTTTCAATCAGGCAGCCATGCAGATTGTATTCCTCGAAGTAGACATGCGGCAGCGTCCGGCAGAACAATTCCGCTTCGGGGGTCCCGTATAATTCGGATGCCAGCTTTCGCAATGCGAGCATTCGAATACCGATGACGGTTGCAGGATCGACGGTCGGCATCAGCGATGCGGAAAAATCACGGTAGGAAGGCTCTCCGAGAGCAAGCAGCTTTTCGGTGATGATCGACGTATTTTCCAAGCGGTGTGCCTCCTATTCCTTGTCCTTCTTCATACTTACAGCTTATAATACCATAGTTGACGCGAGAAGTCAATTAAAATGGTGGAAATCCCAAAGCAAATCCAAATGATTGTGAGGTGAAGGTATGCGATCCCGTCAAACGGTTTTCAAACGATTCCTGAATGTCCGCTTGCGCAAATTTCGTTATTCGCGCGGTTATACACAAGAGCGGATGGCCGAGCTGCTGCACATTTCCACACGCGCATATTCCGATTTGGAACGCGGAAAATACAGTGCTTCGGCATTGACGCTGCTGTTTTTCATGTCTGAGCTGAATGAAGCGGAGGCGCTGGCACTGCTGAGCGACTTTCATAAGTTGATGCTCTCGGCGCTGTCAGCAGACGAGTCGTAGGGGACAAAAGAGGACGAAACGATTTGCGTTTCCGTCCTCTTTTGATTATTCGGTATGCATTTTGCGTTTTTTTTCGATGCATCTTGATATTCCATACATAAGCCAAAAAGGCGGTACAATATGTATCAGCAACATACAAACAGGAAAGAGCTTGCCTGTAAAACGATATACAAGCTCAACAGGCGTGCCGGGAAAATTGTCCGAAACGAACATGAGATTGGTGCCGAGTATGCTGTTTAAGATATAGGCAAGGACGCCTACGACCAACACCACGGTTCCGTATGGGATCTGATCCCTTACGGAGAGCGCGACATAGCCTCGCATCAACACCAATATGCCAAGGTATATCATAATGGAATGATACAGGAAGCTTTGTAAGGAAATATAATGAAAAAACGGATACATCGGGAGAGAAGTGTTTGGACAGAGCAAAAACATAATGCCGCCGATTATGGAGCCAACCGCCAAAAAAGAATCCCCGCAACGCTTGACAAAGCCTTTTCCGAACACACTCATAAAACCGCAGTATAAGGTCAAACTGCAAAAATACAAAGGGACATAATGATTGGGCTCGCCGGGTCCGTTCACAATAAGATTGAACACAATTTTGACGATTTCAAAGACCCAAAGCACAATGGTACAGAGCAATATCGTTTTGCGAATCCGGGAACAGGACATATTGCGGGAGATATAAAGCGCCGCGATGATGAGCGCAATGCTCGCCAGTAAAAGAATGAGATGCTCGATTCCAAACAAACCGCAGGGCTCATAAACCCCGGGCGGCGAAAAAAATCTTTTCATATCTCCGCTTTGCCCCTATCCTTCGTTTTCCTCGACCGTTTTATATGAATTCTTATTATAGCACAACATTAGAGAAAGAGCAAGCAAAAATGAAAATCCGTTTATGGATTGCCTGTAAAATATTATATGACGGTAAAGCCTGTAATCCGAACGGCCGCAATCCGGGTTATGGAGTATGTATATACCAAGTGATGAGATAGTCAGGATCAACGATTCTTTTACCGGTTGTCCGCAGACGATATTCACCACGCGGCGCGGCCTTTGGTGAGGATAAGTCCGGCGGAAGTGTCAGAATGTCGTTGTTTTCCTGCCGGATCCGAATGGCTCTTTCATTGGATTCGATACAGAAACCGATCATATGCCCAAGTATATTCGTACAGAGCTGGCTGCCATTCGATTTTTCCACAAGCGTTTAGGAAGTAAGAACAAGTTGCCTACCAACAAGCAACTTGGTATTATGCCGAATGATGACTACAAGTACAACCGCGCTTTTCTGCCCAACGAATTTAAGGACATGATACAGGTTGCCGTTTCGATGAAACGATAACTGTCGCTGCCGATGTAGCGTTTATCCTCAATGATGCGTTTCAGACGGGCTTTGTTCCAGCCTGCCACCTCGGGCAGATATTCCACTTGTCGTTCATTCAGGCTTTGTGCAATCTTTAATAGGGATTGCCCGTCCAAATAATCGGAAAATATAGCTTGAACCGCTTGGCTTTCGGTTGGGTGAAAGATGATTTTGCCGTTCTCCATTGTATAGCCGAAGGGAATGTTTCGTGTTTTCATATCATGCGCTCCTTTCCTCGAATTTCTCGGTGAGCGTCAGTCCACCGGCGAGGCGGAAACGCAGCGTGTTCCTGCCGATTACGGTAATACTCTCCACGATTTGTCCGAACAAGTCCGCATCAAAGCTGTCTGTTGGAACGTATTCGGCAATGGTTTCGTTTAATTCTTTCAGAGATTCGATGATTTCATCATCCTCATCCTCTGTCAAGATGCGGCGGCGTTCTGAACGAAGCTCGCTGACCTTCCGGTCAAGCTCGCCCGATCTTGAGGCATACTCGGCATGATTGAGAACGCCGTTTTTGTAAAGCTGGGCAACCACAAGGCTCTGCGCATTGACATCTGCGATTTGGCGATTGAGCTGATACACCTGTTCTCCGCTTGTACTGGTTCGGCTCTGCAGCTTTTCAAGCTGCCTGATTAAATCGCCCAGCAGTTCTTCTCGGTTTTGCGCGAGCTTATCGCTCATCCGTATGAATGCGGACATCACGGCATCCTCCCGGACTCTGTCACCGGCGCACTCTGTTCTGCCTGCCGCTTTGTATGAGCAGAGCCAATATGCTGTTCCGTTCACTACCTGCCTGCGGTAATTGTGACCGCAGACCGGACATTTCAGCATACCGCTGAATGGGTAACGGTTTTTCGAGACATGATTGCCTTTCGATTTGCTTTTTTGCAGTTCCTGCACTGCTTGGTAGGTTTCTCTGCTGACGATGGCGAGATTGCTGTTTTCCACATAATACTGTGCCTTTTCGCCTCGGTTTCTCTTTTTGGTAAAGGGCAGGCTTTCGGTGGTGTAACTCTTTTGGAGCAGGCAGTCACCCATATACCTCTCGTTGTTGAGGATATAGTTACCTCTTGTGTTCGGCTCGATGGGGCGGGGATCATCGCCCATCTGTAAAAGCATGATGCGTGTGCCGGGCGGATAGTTATCCTTCATACGCTGTGTAAAGCGCCGTTCTGCTTCAAATTTGTTCATCTCATTCCCTCCATTCCAAATAATTCTTCCGGCGACCAAGTAAAGCTAAAATTTACTTCCTCTATATTGTCACAGTAATCCGTAAGGAAACTGCTGCCGGATTTAAGCCGTGAGGAAAACTGCTGAATATCCGAATAGGATGGTTCGCTTGGTTCTCCCTCGCCATAGAGGTAAGCATCGGCATGAACCAACACTTCTGTTTCTTCATCGATATATTTTAGAAAGTCATCGAATTCATCCCAATCCTCCAAATCATCGTATTCTCTCGGAATTCCTCCAACGAGAAAACTTACTGCGTCATTTCCTGCCGTTACAGTTACCTGAGAAAAGAGTAAGGCCATATCTCACATTCCTCCAATCTGCTGTTATTCGAAGCTATGATTTTCAGACATAACGCACCTCCGTATTATTTAAGACTGCAGTATCAAAGTGGGCGATAGCTGCTGCCTGCACAATCAGACGGAAGGCGTTGTCGGAGACGATACCGTTGTCCGCCAGCTCGCACAGCGATATTTGTTTCTCGCCGGTCTGCAGCTCCTTAACTGCTTTCCATAGGGCGTAGCTGTCTGTGGAAACATTTCCGAGACGGACGCTTTTTAAATCCACTTTTCCGTTTGGAGTGAATAGGTGTTTTGTTTTTATCCACAGTGTATGGTCGGCAGTCAGCAGATACAAAACAGCAAGAGTCTTTTTGCCGGGCTTTCGCATAGATAATCGCTCGGCTTCAAAAATCTGCTTGTGCCTGTTGTTTTGGAAAATCATTTCTGCATCATCCTTTCGGTGGTATATTTGTGACAGGCGTTTTTGGAATGCTGTATTTTGGGTATCTTTGAAAACAGCTTTTACCGCATCGTCAATAGTAGCCGCGCCGCATCCAAGCCGGATTTCCAACACAGGACAGAGCGTCAAGGTACATCCATTCTTTTTTCTGTAGTAGAGACAAAGCCTGCAATCGCAGTCTTTCTTGGTGTATTGATACAATCTGCGAAACCGACCTCCGCCTTTCTGTGTGCCGTAGGGCAGTTTTTTCATGATCGCCTCCATACTGTTGAGGGCGGGGGTATTAGTAAAGTACATTTTGTCAGCTCCTTTTCGTGAAATGAAAAAAGCCCGAAGTCTTTTGCAAAACTTCGGGCAGTTAAACGCAAAAACGGCAGACAAGTTTTTAGCGACTTGTCTGCCGTTTGAAGCAGTTATTCTGTTGTACGGGAGTTCAAATCTATTCGCAAAGCAAAACAGCCGTTTTATATCTACGAATATGCATCTTGAAATCCCGGCGTTTGGACAGCAAAAACCCCGATAAAATCGGGGTTTATGCGGAACATATCTTTTTTGTGCTCCTATTATGGTGGAGGCGAGGAGAATCGAACTCCTGTCCGAAAACCCCTTGACACAGCTTTCTACGAGCGTATCCGTTCTTTTGCATTCCCCTCTCCGGACGCCGAACGGAAGGCTGCCGGGTCGGGTAGCTTCATAAGTTCATGACGGGGCGCAAAGCTTTGTCCCGTTCACGTTCACTACTGTGTCGCGCCATATCCGGAGTCGTAGTCCTCTCCGGCATGACGGCGGCGTTAGGCCGCTAAAGCTCTGTTGTTGTTAGAGTTTAATTTTGAATTTGCACATTTTATAGAAGATGTGCGCTTCTGCTCGCTTACCGTATCTCAGAATCCCCGTCGAAACCTTTACGCCCCCAAATGTTTTATTGGAATTTTTCCCTTGCAGCACGATCAATTTCGCGCTCGGCATCCTTTTTTGCCATCGCTTCGCGTTTATCGTACAGCTTTTTACCCTTGCAGAGCCCCAACTCGACTTTAACCCATTTGCCGGAAAAGTAAAGCGACAGCGGGATGATGGCATATCCCTTCTGCCCCACTAGGCCAAATAGGCGCAGCGTCTCTCTTTTGTGCAACAGCAGCCGGCGGTCGCGCATTGGCTCTCTGTTGAATATGTTCCCCTTTTCGTAAGGACTGATATGCATCCCCAGTACAAAAATTTCACCGTCAATGATTCTGCAGTAGCAATCCTTCAAATTGACGGACCCTTGCCGCAGCGCCTTGACTTCGGTGCCGGCCAGTTCGATGCCGGCTTCTATCGTCTCCTCAACAAAATATTCGTGGTAGGCTTTTTTGTTGGTGGAAATGATGCGTTTGCCGGGCATCAGAACTCCCTCCCCCGCTTTCTATTCTTGAACATACAAGCCGCTGCTGTTCGCTGTGGTCTTCTGGCAAAAATCGATCAGAAGTTTCACCTTTTGCAATGTTTCACTGTCGGGATTATTGAACCGAACAGGGAACTGATAGCATATATTTGTATATGCGCGACCAAAGAAGTTCATATCAACGCCTTGAACCTCACAGGCCGCACTGCATTTTATGCAGGGACCCACATGATCGAAAACCAGCTGAATAAGCTCCTCATTTTCCGTGTTTGCGTAATTGCTTGCAAAAAACCATAAAACCCAACCTTTGCCGGTCGACTGCGGATTCAACCCGTAGAAATGAATGCCGAATAAATTGCGGTTTTCACCGGGTACAATCCAAAAGCCCGGTCCGAACCATTGATGCGGCTTCATTCCGCTTTTGCGAAGATAGGAAATAAATGCCAATGCGTCTTCACGAAAAACCGGGTCTAATACAGTATGTATTTCCTCTTCGATTTGTGTTTCCGTTTGCCGTTTTTCTTCCATAAATCGTTCGACCTTTTCACAATTTAGATACCGTCGCCTGTGCCTCAAAGCAGTTGGCGCCGGTGCGCCCGTTGCAGGCCGCCAGCCGAAAGCCGTTCTTACAGCTTTCTACGCCGACCGACAGCGTATCTCCCAGCCGTGCCTCGGATAAAAAGCCGATTTGCAGTCCGCTGAGCCAATGGTCATATAGTGAAACGGGTGAAAAATCGGCAATAATGTCCGAATAATATGCGTTGTTCAAATGGTTGTTTTCATCCAGATCTGAAAACACTACGCGGCGTTCACCCAACGGTGTCAGAACCGTACCTTTCTCTATCAGGCGTTTTTGGACAGGAATGCCGAGCCCGGGAATGTTGAGCGCAGGAATCTTGAATTTCAAAGCCGAAGGGCGGAGTATCGAGCGCTTTTCAAAATCCAGCAGTGCCCAAAGCGTTGTCGCCGCAGCGACTTGTTCCCCGTTTGCAAAAAACAGGAATTCGCGCACGAACGAGGCTCCCTCCGAACGATTGTTGATGGACCGGATGGTCACAATGTCTTCGTCGCACAGCGGTCGACGGAATTCCAAAGCCAGCCGTGTGATGACGAACACCATATTTGCTTCACGCATTTTCGCATAGGTGGCGCCGTAGGAATCGCTGTCCTCCCGTGCAATTTGCTGCATATATTTCTGAAGTGCGGAAATTTTAACCACACCATTCGGATGTACATCGTAGCTTTTGATTTTTATCGTTTGTTCGAGCATCGTTTTATCCTTTTTTATTTCTTTTTAGCCAGCGGGTTGGCTTCCATAGCGTCCTTCAGCTTCTGGTCGGAAACGTGGGTATAGATTTGGGTAGTGGTGAGCTGTTCGTGCCCGAGAATGTCCTTGAGCGCGCGTACATCCACATTTCCCTCGTTGTACATCAGCGTGGCAGCCGTATGGCGCAGCTTGTGTGTGGAATAGCCCTTGCCGCCCAGGCCGCTTTGTGCAAGCTGCTTTTTCACCATCCACTGCACGGTTTTGTTGGAGATGCGCTTTCCACGGTTGCTGAGGAACAGTGCATTCGGTTCGGTGATTCGGACATTTACGGATGACTGCCGGACCTCTAAATAATCCTTGAGAGCACTGCGGCAGGCAGTGTTGAGATAGATCGTGCGCATCTTTGCTCCTTTACCGGTCACTACGAGTTTGGACATATCGGAGGCGATATCGGACAGATTGATGCCGACCAGCTCGGACAACCGCATACCGCAGTTAAGGAACAGCGTGAGAATGGCATGATCACGCGCGTAGGAATGGCTGGTCTTGGACACGGAATCGATTAGATCTATGCTTTCGTCCAGGCTCAAATATTTTGGAAGCATCGTATGGAACTGTGGAGTATCAATGTATTCCGCAGGATCTTTGTCCAGCAGACGTGTCTTGTGCGTGTGATATTTGAAGAATGCCCGCAGTGAGGAGAGCTTCCTTGCGCGTGTGCGGGGGTTGTTCTTGCGGTCATAGGCAAGATAAAGCAGAAATTCAAAAATCTCCGTTTCCGTGACGCCGGCAATGAAGTCTCTGCCGATATCGTCAATGGAAAGTTCGTCAACTTCCTCCATCTTCAGTTTGTTCCGCTTGGCTTTCAGATACCGAAAAAAGGTACGCAGATCGCTGGCATATTCCGCAACGGTCAGCGGCGAACGGTTCTGTACCGTCTCTTTATAAGAAAGAAATTGTATGATTTCTTGGGGCAGGCCCTCATACATAGAAGACGTCATCCTTTCCCGGCAACGGCTCGCGGGCATCAGAACCCAACAAGCATTATACAAAATTTTTCGTAGAATTGCAAGAGGGATTTGGGTTAATTTTGCCGTTTTTGATTGACAAATTTGTGCCCAATATGATAGAATGATAAAAAACGATGGGAGGATACGTGCGTGGAGAGCAACGAAAAAATGCAGAATGCGAAAAAAGAATTCGATCAAATCGCCGAGAACGAGACCGCCAATTTTAAAATCACGCTTCTGGAGAAGCACCTAATGGAGTCGCGAGAGGCGCATTTGGAATTGAAGCAGCAGGAGCTGGAGCTGCGCGACAAGCAGCTTGCCGTCATTGCCGATATGCAGAAGGCCAACGAGGAAGCCAAAGCCATTGACCAAAAGCTCGTAGACAAAATTGACGAGTCGGTGCAGTCGATCAAAACCGAGATGTTTGAGGCTTGGCAGGAGACCGTGCGGGATGCGCTGGTGGCTGAGACCAAGGCTCTTGTCGAGAACAAGCTCAGCGAATACGATACAATCTACCGCAAACAGAATGAGGTCATCGGCGCGCAGGCGAAGCTGATCGATAAACTGACCACCTCCTACCGATTTATGAAGCTGCTTTGCTCGGCCCTTGTTATTGTAGCGATTCTGGTATTTGCGGTCATCCCGACGGGGCAGTATGCGTTTGAAGAGATCGGCAAATTCCTCAGCGAGCCGACCTGGTGGGGCGGCGTTGTCCTCGCTGCGGCAGTGATCCTGCTGTCGCTGGCCGTTGCACTGGCTGTGCTGCTGCGCAGAAAGGAGGCCAAAAAATAATGCGTACATATACGGTGGTTTGCCGTGAAGCGCCGGATTGGACGGCGATTGAAAAAGCGCCGATCGACTGTTACCCCTGGGGCGGGAATTACCGGCCGCGCGCCTACGGGCAGTGCGCGTTCGTCCCGGGTAAGGGCTTGGCTGTCAGGATGACCGCTTGGGAAAGCAATCCGAAGGCGGTCTATACCGTTGTGGGCGACCCGGTCTATAAAGACAGTTGTCTGGAGTTTTTTGCTTCGTTTGACCCGCAGTCACAGAAATATATGAATTTTGAGATGAATGCCAACGGCATATATCTTGCGTCTGTCCGCACGAATAAGGCGGATAAGAGAATGGTTGCGGACCTTACGGCTTCCCTGCCCGTTGTCCATGCCGAGCGGAACGACGGCTGTTGGAGCGTAGAGACGCTGTTTACCGACGCGTTTATCCGCGATTGCTTTGACGGTTGTACGCTGACGCACGGCGGTGCTTTCCGCGGTAACTTCTATAAATGCGGCGACGAGACCGAGGCGCCGCACTACGGCTGCTGGTCGCCGATAGAAAACCCGACGCCCAGCTTCCACTTGCCGGCTTATTTCGGAGAATTCCGGATCGTGGGATATAAACAAAATTGAGAGGATATAGAATAAAAATCAAATGCAAAGTATGCGGTAATGAAAGTGGCAAATATCCACTTTGCAGGCAATGTAATCAGATGAAAGAACAAGGAACCATTGTAAAATGCGATTCTTGTGGACAATGGCATCATAAAGGCAGTGAATGTCCGTCCGAAACGAAGCAGCCTGAAGAAGGTTTTTGTATGAACCAAAAAAATCTTATTACGAAAGCAGAACGATCCTTTTGGGAAGCAATTAAGGCGTCTTTGCCGGAAAATCATTACGTTTTCCCGCAAATCAATTCGACGGCTTTCATCTATAAAGCCGATGATTCGAGATTTCACAATGAGCTGTTAGAAATGATGAAAAATTCAAAACATTTCGGAGGAAACAGGTATCCCTCTACGGTGAGCCCTTGGGCGCCGGGGATGCGCATGTGCCGTCATACGCCTTGTTCCACCGCATCAGGGATGCTTTCGAAATCCGGTACCGCCGGAGCACAAAATCAACATCTCCGCTCCACCGGTACAGCTTTACCGCCACCTCCTTTACTTCCACCGTATGGCGCAAATCCCTCTTGTTATTTCCCTTTTCCTGTTCTACAATATCCATGGCGATTGAGTCCTTTCGTTAGTTTGGGTGTGGCAGCTTTTTTCTAACGTTCTCAATCGCTTTTTCTACTCCCTTCGTCTCACATCTATTGTAATGCTGCACCATATAAAATGAAGGAAGAATACGTGCCGGAAATCAGGTGTGGCTGCCCAAAACGGAAACACGGGGCGAATACCCCTATACATATGTAGGTGACAGCTCACAATACTTAGATTAAAATAATCGGCTTGTATTTGCATAAAAGCGTTAAGGAGGTTTCACCTATGAAAACAAGTAAAAATAATTTTATTATTATATTTTTGGTGCTGGTTGTATTATGTTTTGCATCATCTTGTAAGACGCCTGAAGAAAATCCCGATAGCTCAGAAATTTCCTATGAACCATCGCAATCGGAACAACAGGTGGGGAAAAAAATCATTTATTTTGAAAGCGATGAAGGACAGTCAACAAAATTGCCACAAACAGATGATGTGATTTTATTCGCAGTTAACCCCAATCAATTTGGACAAAAACAAATAGCTCTATTTATCGATGAAACGGCTGCATTACACCGGAATTTAAAATTGCAGGATCAAAATTACGAGCTGCAATATAAATATACTGATGCGTTAGAGGATGCTTATTGCACAGAAAATGGCGAATATTATTATTATTTTCGGGGAACAAATACGCTTCGTTTTTTCTGTCGAACTCTAACTTTTGACGGAAGTTATAAAAAGATCACAAAAGAAGAAGCGGCAAATATAGCCGAATCCTTTATGAAAACGATCCTTACAGTAGATTATTTTTCTGAATATGATGCATGTCATGTCTCTGATTTAAAGGATTCTCTTTATTCAGTTTCGTATGAAAAATGTATACACGGTGTACGTACATATGATTGCCCAACGACAGAAAATGGTGAAATATATGCATTTAATGGGCACGAAATGCTTTCTTGCCTTGGTTTGGAAGAATCATTGTCGGCAGAAGCTGTCTCAAACGCATGTCAAATTTTATCCGATTATGTGGAACAGGTGGAAACACAAGATTGGAAATACAGCGATCCTGTTATTTGTACGGATAATACCGGAAAAGCGTATATACAAATTTATGTTTCCTATACGGATACGAACGAAATGCCGCATGCGGAGATCCTTTATACGCCCATTTCTCAATAATTGTACGCATCTTTGATGCCTATTCATTAAATTCGAAACTCGGAATTGACATTGGCAGTGAAACAGTTATTCATAAATATATATCTGCTTCTGGGACGGCGTATACCATATCTTATGCTTGCACAATCGATGGCTATTATGTTTATCACATAAAGATTGAGGGATAATGATGAAAAAAATGTTGCTTTTGTTTGTGTGTGCTGTTTTGTGTCTTTTCAGCGGATCATGTGAAAAGAGTCTGAACGTGGAATTTGACCCTAATAACCCGGAAACTTGGTTTGATGAAACAGGTGGAGGGCAAATCGATATTCGTGATATTGAGCAACTGCAAACTGGAATGTCGTTGGATGAAACAATTGAGATCCTCGGAAAACCGAAAAGAGATTTTGGATCGGGTGTTGTGATAATGGAATGGGATATGGTTTCAGGTACACATTTGGATGTATATTTTGTTGAGCAGACATCCAATCATTCGCAAAATGAGACGACATCCGGGAGGTTGATAATAGAAAAATGGAAAATTGAAAATTAGAAAACATTAAGTCGTATTGCTTATCGCATGCACGGTAATATTTTCCCGGCATGCGATAATGCCAAACGATGAAATGGCAGCTGCACGGCGGAAATACACAGAGATGGATCTTTACGCATCTCGGTGACGGGAATTATTCGATTAAATCAGCCAATGCAGGCACTCCCTACTATCTTGGCGTAATCAACGATTCCTCCGGTCTTGATGCAGACATCGTACTGCGGAGCGGTTCGGTGACGAACGGAATGAAGTGGAAAGTCGAGACAACGCCGAGCGGCGCATACAAGCTGACGTCCCAAACGGGCAGCGGCTATGTACTCGCCACAGATTCATCGAGTTCTTCCAACGGCGTCAGGCTCGTCCAGGGCGATTATATTCAGAATAACAGTTACCGGGATGAGTGGTATATATTAATAACAACCGAAAAATTCACTCAAATTACACTAGATAATAATAGCGATATTAGCACTTCAACATTACATAAAAAATATTGTTGAATATTATCAAAGTAACGCGCATATACAGGGCGACGCTTTGAGCGAAGTTTCAAAAGCCACTTTTATAGATCAATTAACCAATTCAAACTATTTTTGTATCATAGCACACGGAGGTGAACGTGAAGACAAATTATTGTTATCATCGTCAGAAGTATTGTATTTGTCTGAACTTCAAGCACTGGATAATTCGGTTTTTCAAAATTTAGAATTGGTATTATTGCCTTGCTGTTATTCGGGACGCGAAGGTGGCTTTGTAGATTTTTTTAGAAGCAAAGGTGTCGATGTGGTAATTGGATTCGCAGATACAGTTGAACAAAATACAATTGTATTTTGGACACAGGAATTTATCAAATACATTACAATGGGGTATACAGTCCGCGAATCTCTTGCGCTGGCAGATAAAAGTACGGAAGATGAATATGATGGAACCAGATATTTTTCGCAAATATCTTTTATAAAAAACAGGAATACCTATGGTTCTGATCTGGATACACGTTTTTTGACTGACTGATATGGAAAGGAATAGATGGAATAATGAAAAAAACAGTTGCTTTAGCATTCGTGTTTTTGAGCAATCTATTGTTTTTATCGGGATGTATAGCAAAGACATATTCTTGTACAATTTATGAAAACACCAACTATGTTCGTATCATCGATGCCTCGTCTGCAAAATTGAATGAGGTTCGGATTAATCAAAATAATTATAAGATCTTATATGACGAAACCGGGTTGAATGAATTCACAAATCAGAGGATAGATCGTTACAGTGTTGACGGTGCCGGCACATATGGTTCTATTACACTTGAAGCAAATTCTCAAAAATTAATTTCGTTTAACAATATAACACCATTTCCGGCCATAGAAGATTTCGAATTAATGTCCGATGAACAATTAAGACAAGCTGTTGAAAGTTTGATGAAAGATTTAGTGGATTTTTCCATCTACAATACTTTTAAGGTGTGTAGATATGAAGGAGATATTCGGTTTGCCACTCTTTATTGGCAGGTCAAGCGTGAGCTGCTATGTGATATACGTGTTGTGATTGACATTAATCGGGATGGAATAATTAATGGTTTTACAAGAATTGACAACTGCCCGGATGATTTATCAAAATCATTCCTTGATGATTCTGAAAAAAATAACCTGATTGACCAAGCGGTTATGAAACATCTGAAAATTGATAATCTTGAAAACTATACAACGACAGTCGAAGAAGTTTTGTGTGAGTATCAGGGGAAACCTTCTCTCTTGTGCTCGGTAGACATTTTGGATCCGGAAGGTTTTTCTATGCATATTGTATGTATTATCAACTGATTGAGATAACAATACATTTCGTCAAGTCGTATATTTTCATGTATAACACATGGGGATCAGTCTTCGTTAATTGTATCCGACGGATATTTTACGATTGACGACATTAATTCACTTGGTAATAATGCATTTGGAAACCTATCTTTCGTTTATCTCGGCGCATGTGAAACCGGCGCCGGTCAAGCTAATGCGAATAATTTGGTAAATGCATTTTATATAAAGGCGCTGATACAGTTTTGGGGTTCACGATTGAAGTAAATATTGCTGAGACCAATTTCTGGACGGAAAACTTTATGACCAATATTGCGGAGGGAGATACCATACAAGCGGCAATAGTGGCTGCCGATCTTGCAATTTTTAAAGATGCAACCTTGGGAAAGCGACAAAACTATTCAGTGTATAGCCGATATATCGCCGGAAATTTTAATATGGCGCCCGTACAATAAAAGAAAGTGAGGAGATATTATGAAACGTGTGCTCTGTTTATTGGTGCTATTTTCCTTTATAATCATTATGACTGCCTGCGAAGCAAAAGAAGATATAAAAACACTTAAAGTGCTTGCCACGGCAGACGAGTATTATGGAACTCCATTACAGCCAATAAGAGAATTCGATTTGTCGTTTTCCTCTTCGATAGAAAAAGATGTAGATGAATTAAGATCTTTCTGCTTATCAGATACAAATTTAGATTTAGCATATGTTGATACGATGTTTTATTCAATTAACGAACTTAAAGTGAGAAATTATAAAATCAAGGGAACTGAAGAGGGACAAATTTTATTAATGGAAGACGGTACACCATATGCCATTTTAGGACACGAAATAGCTAAGCTGGATATTCTCCCAACCGATTCGCCTGAGATAGTTCGTCAGAGTCTTGAAAGCAATATGTCCGATCTTATTGATTATGCAAAATATCAATTTTGGGAAGCAACGCCTTCGCTATCCATAGAACACGTTGGGAGATTTGGCGCATATCATTTTGCTTATTATAATATGAATCAAGGTTATTTGGCCGATTATGCAACCGTCTTCGTTCAAGATGATGGTTCCGTTGTTGGGCTTTGGATAATCGAGCTTAATGATTTAGCAGAGAATGCAATAAATTTGGATAAAATTGATAAAGAAATGGAACAGGAACTGATTATATCAAAATTAAGCGAGATTATGGAAGAAGGTTATGAATATGTTGAGCACACGGTTCTTCCCACACCGTGCATTGTTAGCTATGAGGGCGAAGTTTGTATCGAATATTCTATCACAGGATCAATGGTAAATCAAATAACAGGTATAGAATGTGGTTTTAGCTGTTATATTTTAATTCCTACTCAATTGTTAACGAATACCGAATAATGCGATTGAAGTCTAATTCGATATCATCCTTTCGCCGCAGACGAAATAACACCTTACGTGAAAATTTTCTTGACATTTGAAAAAATCTATTGTATATTTAAGACAGTTGTCAACAACAACTATGTCGATCCCTGCATGGGGACGTGGGTTAAAAGGAAAGGTTATGTGTTGCAGACGCAACAGAAATCTATTCCGTCGCGGATTAGATTCGGAGGCCGGGTTCAAAAGAACCTGGTTTTTCCGTGCAAAAACAAAAATATTTTTCACATAATAAAAAACCTTATATCTATACCTAACGGCCGGCAAATATGCCGGCCGTCACGAACAAACTAAAAGTCCGGGGAAGCCCAAACTTCTCAAGGCCATTGGATATGCCATAACGTTGCGGGACAACAGTAAGCAAACCGCACGCTTCATTCCTTAATCCTCAAGGTCATATCCGCACACATTCGGCGATCACCGATACGATCGGAAAAGCGCAGAAGGGAGTTCTTTACCCTCTGCGCTTTTCTGTAACGCGGCTTTCATGCTCGACACATTCCTCCGGCAGCTTATCCTCCCGCAGTCCCTTGAAAACCGGCTGACGAAGATGGCCGGATTCGGTCTTCTCCATATATTTGACTGTGCAGCAAAGCACCGGTGCCACCCATACCGCGCGCTCGTTGCCGGCCGGAGCTGCAAACGGAGACGTGTCAAGCCTCGGCAGCTCCCGTATCCTGCGGAAGCTCCCGCCGCAGACGCCGAGTGTCACATGCCCTTTGTATGTCAGCGTTCCGCCTGCATACTGTCCGAGGACGAGGCTGATTCTGCCGTTTTCCTTCGGAAGATAACCGCAGACGACGTAGTCCGCATCCTTTAGGTTCTTGCACTTGATCCAGTCCTTCGTGCGTTTGTCGAAATAGTAGCGGCTGTCCTTTCGTTTGGCGATGATGCCCTCCAGCTCCCGCGCTTTGGCAAGCCAAAAAAAAGCGACGCCGTTGTTTTCCACCACCCTCGATACCGCAAAGCGGGCGGATTCTTCTATGACCGCCTTTTGCAGAAGCGCTTTGCGTTCGGTCAGGGGCAGATCGGTAACCGGATGGTCCTCGTAATACAGAATATCGAAGGCAGTAAAGCAGGCCGGATACTTCTTTGCCGCAAGCTCAATTTTCAGCGGAGTGCTCATCAGGCTTCTCCGCTGGATCTCATACATCTCATTTTCTTGTTGTATTACCTCAATGATGGGCTTGTAATGAGCAGCAGCATGTTTGTGGTGGACGATGAACGGCAGTGTCAGAAAATGACCGATGAGGACGTTCTGAAACGTCAGCTCGACGCGCTGAACAGCGACTATGCTATGCTTCAGATGCAGTCGGAAGAACTGCGTGTCAGAAAACAAACGCAGCCGAAAGCCGCATAAACATACGCCCCGCAGGAAGTGTGCCATTTCGGCGTCTTCACTGCGGGGCGTTTTTCTGTCTTAAATATTACACGGATCGCCGTTACCCCCAAAAATTATTCCTCCAAATTCTCCAATATAATTTTCCCATTTTCCTTTTCATATTTTTTGATGCATTGTGTAATAAAGCAAGGAGGAATTGAAGTGTTCAAAACAGCAATAACAGAAAGTGGTTGAGCCAAACAGCATTCGATTGCAGGGCTATGTGTGGCCTAAAGAAGGCAGATGTGATTACGACAGATTTATTGCGGTTATCATCTGCAAACAGCCGACCGTCAGCGATATACGGACATTTATTGCACCTCCACCGTACAGGAGCTTTGTACGGCAATGTTTCCGGGATTTCCGTTGTAAGAACAAATCCCTGCCGAACGCTTACTATGAAGGCGGCAGATTGATGCTCTGTATCGGCACCGCGCAGTCGGATTTGTCTGACACTCTGTTATGCAGAGGTGCGCCGGGGCAGTCTTCTCTAATAGGAAGATGAGTCCATAGTCCTAACCTTTGTTACAACTGAATAGCAGCTCCCAGCGGTAAAGCGAATGTCCTGCTTTCAGAATGAAATGCGCATTTTCGATATGATAATGATTATCCTTTCGGAAATGATTATACTGCCTTCTGCACGATATCCTTTATCCGAGCAATGGCGAAGCAGATGTTCTTGCTGCCGATTCATAAAGTGCGAATCATCATAGGACTGACGGCAATAGAGGAACACCCGATTGTCTGTTGCTTCACCGAGCTGCTCGGCATTGCCGACTCGGAAATATGCAAATGCTTTCTTGTCGCTCATCACAGTACCCACATCCTCGTTGTCCTCGGCACCCTCTATCAATGTGAACAGACCGAGACTGTTGGCAAGTGCTGTGATGGATTTGGCATCCTCGACTCCGGCGTATTCCGCTACGGCGGTCAGCTTATCGAGCTGCATATCCGCATTGCTGATGGCTCCCACAAGGTCGTTGATATCATAGATGCTTTCGCTTGACGTCATCTCACGCAGACGGCGCATCCATTCGGGGTTATCTACCATGAAGTCATCGAGGATAATGCTGACGGACTCGGCATCGGGTGCGCCCAGCCTGCCGATGGATTTGTCAATGGCGGCTCTCTCACAGGGCAGGTACAGATATTCCACCTTGCCGTGGTATTCTGCCTTTGCGGTGCAGAGGATACTCGAATCGTAGAGGTAAGGCGGAAACACCTGCCCGTCATACAGTTCCTGGAACTGCACGTCCTCATCCACGAAGAGGATGCCGTGTTCGGTGACGATGCCGGTGCCGGACTGCATCAGCCGTCTACCGATCTCTGCATATTTGGGGTTAGCATCGTCGTTGGCAGGAATGGAGCCGTCACGGTTCAAGAGGTATTCCTGACCGATCTTGCCCATATTGCCGATATTTTGAATGAGGCAGTATTTGTTGAGGTTGAAGGACAGGTTGATGAGATCTTTCAGCTCGGTGAAGCCTTCTTGCTTCATGGCTTCGTAAAACTGTTCTTCCTCCGTGCCGAAGAAGCTCTCCATGCGCTTGGCAAGGTAGTTCAGCTCGTCCAGATTGACGAAGCGGTCTTTCAGATGGTCGAGTTCTTCGGGGAATACCACGTCCTTGATGAACAGTTCGGGAGGGTTATCGTCGGCGGCGTGTATCTCCATAAGCGCCGAATGGAGTGTGGTTTCCGAGCATGGGAAGTGGATGTCGACCAGGTGGTCGTTGTACTGTACGGTTACTTTAATCATCGGTTATCCGTCCTTTCCGTCGTTTTGATTGCGCCGAGGCCGAATCTTCGGATCGCCATTGCGTTGCATATCAGCTCGAACAGTTTTGGAGGGATGAGGTCGGTGTCGGCGAGATCTGATACGGTCAGATGCTTTGTGCCGAGGCAGAGGTCTTTGGCACAGCAGAAAAGGGCGTATCCGTTTTCGTGGATATTCTTGAGTCGGATATCCGCAAAATTGATACCGATCTTTCCCACGTGGCGTTTGGATAGGTTCCACAGACGAAGGTCTGCGGTCAGAAGGTACAGAGCTGCCATCATTGAGTAGTCCTTCTTGTCCTTTTTTCTGATGGCTTCCTCGAATTCGCTTTGGTGCTTTTCGTTCTTGTATCGCATAGGGTTCATCTCGCTTTCTTTTAGATATTTGTTGAGACGGTGTCGGAATCGTCTGTGATTGATCGCTTTGGTGGTTTCGGTCAAGATCTCTCGGTGGGTTGCCGTTCCGTCTTGTATTCGCAAAATGACAAGCGGTTCTGTAGGACGGCTGCCAACGATGACGACACCGTGTCCTCTTGGTTTGAAGTTGGGTATACCGACCATCATTCGCTCGTAATATCGGTCGGAGGGGTTGTCGCTGAAATACATCCGTGTGGGACTCCTTTCTCTGTAAACAGAAAAAGCCCGCGGTTTTGTTTGGGGTTCAAAACCATGGGCTGTATATTTTCCTACATATTTAATATTGGGTTTTCGCCGTCATCGAAGGTGGGCGGATTATCCTTTAGGTGCGGATACGCCGTTTGGAGCTTCTCCATGAGTTCCACGAGACCTCGCTCCTGTTCGTAGGTCAGCGATTCGCAGTTATCTCTTGAGAAAGCTGCGCATTTGAACAGTTCCTCGGCTTCCTCTTTTGTGAACAGCTTATTGTTATCGACAAGTCCGGAACGGACGGCGAAATTCTCCTTGGAGGAGAGGTAGTCGGGAGAGTAGTCGCCGTGAGCAACGTATTTTCCATCGTTCGACTGCCGCCAGCTACAGAACATAAAGCCATGCTTTTGACTGTACATTCCGGCGAACACCACATCGCCGTACTCGGATAACTTACGGTAGTTCTGCACATCCTTCGGCTGCATTTGCGGTGCTGACACGTAGAGACCGACATACTCTCGGACGACCTCGGCATCATCTACAAGGTGGGAGAATACCTCACGGGATTCGGGATCGGTGAGCTCCTTGCTGTTGTAGAACATAAATCCTTCGGGGTTGATGGCGGTCAGATGGACTCCCTTGTGCGAGATGAGCAGGAGCTGGTCTACTTCGTCATAACTTGTGATGCATCCGTAGTGCTGTGCCTTGCGCTGCAGTTCCTCTTGGTATATGGTCATTTCGTTACCTCCGTTATTCTTGTGATAATAAAAAATCGGAGGACAGATCCTGTACCTCCGTAATGTTTGTCAGATAGGAAGGATCGACGATCACCTCGGATTCGTTCCTTCCGCTGAAATATGCGTATATATGCTTTTTATCGATCTGTGCTTCGTAGACCGTTCCGTTCTCGCCGAAGCGGTGGGCAAACCATTCGGCTGTTTCCTGATTCAGTGACCAGGATAACGCTTTCACACTTTTGGCATTGTGAGGGGTTACCCCTCGGTAGACAGTCACCGTGTCGTCCAATGTCTTGAACTGGATATATTCGTCTTGCTCCATGAGGTAAGTGGGATCGGCTTGCTTGAACATCCGTAGGAGCTGGTTGACGGTAACGTTTACGTCCTGGTGCGGTGCTTCAGATCTCGTCCATGCACTGGCGAGGATTTGAGACATATCTTCTCTTGAGAGATGGGGCATTGCGAATTTCAGAAAGGTCAGCGCGTAGGGCTTGGTGACCATCATATATATTGCGTAGGCACTATCTGCCTTATCGATCTGCCGTGCCATAGACTGTCGCCACCTGAGCTGTGCATCATCTTCTGTGAGATCGATCATCTCCACGCCACCTTTGCCATCGGGAATGGCACTTACTCCGGTGTCGGTGAAGGGGTGCTTGACGATCATCGGCGAGTATGGTGTTTTGTTTATCTCTGTGGAGAGCAGAGCAAGGGCTGTTTGCTTGAGCTTGGCTAAGTCGGTTTGCTTTCGCATCGTTTTCCTCCTTTCTGTGGAATAAAAAAAGCGCATGGATAAGAACAAATCCATGCGCTCGGTGACTTGTATTCGGTTGTGCGAGAGTTCATATCTCTCGGTTTAGGCAAAATAGGCAGTTTTCATCTGTCATTCTACCTTTGCTTTTTTCGGCCGTAAAAACGGCGAAACCCCCGATAAAATCGGGGGTTTCTGTGGGTGCATCTATTTTATGCAACCCTTTTGGTGCGGGTAAGAGGACTTGAACCTCCACGAAGTTGCCCCCACTAGAACCTGAATCTAGCGCGTCTGCCAATTCCGCCATACCCGCATTTTATGTTGTGGGCTGTTGATACTTCATCAGACAGCTTTGCTATTATACCATACCAAAACGCAAATTTCAATACCCAAATCAAAAAAATAAAAATTTTTTCTCATTCACAGTATTTCAGCCTACGGAGGGGACTTCTTTGTTCTAAAAAACCCACATAATTTCAAGAACAACAAAAGCTTTCCATGCCGGTGGTTCAGACATTGGGCAAAAGCCCGCATTTGCAATGCTGGCAAATGCGGGCTTTCCCTGTTTCGGCACCCGTTTAATGAAACACAGCATCTTGGCTTTCTGCAAGGATTCGGTCAATCAACTCGGATATAATATTATTTCCGAAAAATACACCGGCCTGCGTCAACAAAAGTATATCGCCGCATATCGTGACATATCCGTCGGCGCCAAGTCTACTGATGGCGTCAGAAAAGAGCGTCGCAAGATCGATGCCAAGCCTTTTCGACCAGCGTTTCAGGTCTACGCTTCCCTTCTGCATCGTGTACACAAGCGCATCGATTTCCCGATATGCCGGAGCAAACACCCGTCCGCGCGAGGACACGGGTATTCGTTCGGAGATATCCGGCTCGCCGGCGGAATTGTGATAAAAATAGTTTTCTATGTTTCCGCCGGCGCCGTGACCGATTGCAATGCAGCTTCCGCCGCTGTGGCGGATTTCCATATAATTATAGTTGTCTCGACCGTCCTTGACGAGCTTGGTCAGCTCAAGCATACGGTACCCGCTTTCACCAAGCGTGTCCAGAATGCGGACAAACAACTCCTTCTCGCGCCGGATGTCCAACAGCGCCTGCTTTTCCGCATCGCTGAGCCTGCGGTAAAGCGGCGTTTTCTCGTGCAGCATCAGCGAATAAAACGAGAGACCGGCAACATCCAGCGACCGCAGCGTGTACAGATCATTTTGAAGCTGTTCGTCGGTCTGCCCGGGATAATGGTAGATCAGATCGACGCTTGTATTCGTTATGCCGCGCTCCATCGCCGCAGCAACCCGGGAAGCCGCCATAGCGCCGCTTCCCCGCCGGCCGAGCCGCTTCCGCGCGCCGTCGTCAAATGTCTGTATCCCGACCGAAAGACGGTTCACACCGCCGGATATCAATGCGTCGAGCATTTCGTCGGTCAACTCAGTTGCGGATGTTTCCACGCTGATTTCGGCGTCGGGCGCGATGGCAAAGGTTTCATGCAGTGCCGAGAGAACGGCCGACACCTGCGCGGGCGACAAGGATGTCGGCGTACCGCCCCCAAAATTCACAGCGTCGATAGGAGCCTGCATATAGGGGAAACCGCGCAGCTTTCGGATTTCTCGGATCAGCACGTTGTGATAGGTCCGGCGATCCAGCATATCCGGGCGATGGAACGGGCAGAAGCTGCACACCTTATTGCAGAAGGGCACGTGGATATAAATGACCCGTCTGCTCAGCGCAGGGCCTGCCAGAACGTTCGGCAGATACGCTTCGCCCGTAACCGACGCGGCATATTTACTTTTGAGACTCCTGGACGCGTCGTGATGGCTCTTATAACGGACGTTGTACATTATTCCGCTGTTTTGAAGGAGAATTCTATATCGGGATAGAGGATTTCCGCCAGCTTCTGATAGGCCTCGGCAAAGCGGCTGTTCGGCTTGTTATGGAAAAGCGTTTTTTCAAGGTAGAACACTCTGTCGTTTTGCACAGCCTTGAGCGATTGCCAAACGGGGTTATCTCCGTAAATCTCCGCGACCTGCTCACGGGCGGCGTCCGCACCGGCGTGGCATTGAACGAGGATGATGTCGGGGTCTGCCGCGAACACCGTTTCCAGATTGATGTCCAAACGCTCGGCGCCTGTGCTGTTCTCCCATTCATCCACAATGTTCACAGCGTTCATTGCCTGTATCATACCGCCGACAACTGTGGAGGCGGTATTCGCCTGAAGGCTTTCCGAACCGGAGAACATGCTGAATACGGTCGGATTGCCGGATTCGGGAATTTCGGCAAGGACTTCAACGACCTCGTCCAGCGCTTTCATAGCCACACTCTCCCAAAGCTCGGGATGACCGGTCAGATTGCAGAAAACCTTAAACCATTTAAGGTAATCGGAAAAATCATTATAGCTCACCGCGATTACAGGCACGTTTGCGGCTTCTGCCGGCGACTGAATCGTTGAATACCCGCTCATCGCTGTGGAGCAAATGATCAAATCAGGCTGAAGCGAAAGGATTGTCTCGGTATCCCACTTCTTGCCCGAGGATGAGGTCGCCGCGACCGTCATGCCTTCATCCGCAGTGATATCTCTGCCAATGTATTCTTCATACAGTTCCTGAGAAGAGCTGCCGCCGATGCAGCCGACAACCGTTCCGCCGGCTTCATACCACAGCGTCGTAAAGCTGGCATAAAGGTTGACTACCTTCTGCGGATTCTTTTGGATTGTAACCGATGTGTCACCGGACGCATCCTGGAAGGTCACCGCGTCGTCGCTGACCGTGACTTCGTCGGCGAGTTTGAGGAACTCAGCTTTCAGGCTGGCCTTGAGCGCCTCCTTGTCTGACGAATCATCGTTTGAGGACGCCGAACCGGCGCCTTCGCTGCCGGACTGATCCGTACTGTCAGTGTCAGACGCATCGGATGCGTCGTTGTTGTTTGTTCCGCAGGACGCCAGCGAGAACATGCCGACGAGCATCAGAACGCACAGAAAAAGGAATAGGACTTTTTTCATTGTTTCTTCCTCCATATTTTGAATAGATTCAATATATCGCTTCGATTTATTTTTCGCGGATTGTGGTGCGGAGCGGAATGAAATACGGACACTCGTGAACCGGGTCTGTATAAACGGATGCTTCGATCTCAAAGATTTCTTTAAGATATTTTTCATTTACAATTTCGGAAGGTGCGCCCGCGGCATAAAGCCTGCCCTTAACAGCCATCAGCACATCCGAATATCGTGCGGCGAGGTTGATGTCGTGCAACACCATGATGATTGTGATGCCAAGCTCACGGTTGAGCTTTTTGACAATCTCAAGCACTTCCACCTGATAGCTTACGTCGAGATAGGTGGTCGGCTCGTCAAGAATCAGGATTTCCGGCTCCTGCGCAATCGTCATCGCGATCCACGCCCTCTGCCGCTCGCCGCCCGAAAGCGTGGAAAGAATACGGTGCTGCAAATCTGTAAGTCCGGTCAGTGCGAGCGCCCGATCAATGATTTCCGCGTCCGGCCGTGTCATTCCGCGGCCAAACTTTGAATAGGGATACCGGCCGTAAGAAACCAGTGTGCGCACATCGATATCGGGCGGCGACTCGTGTACCTGAGAAAGATACGCAATCTGCTGCGCGAGTCTTTTCGGCGCATATTCGCCGAGCTTTTTATCGCAGAAAATCACTTCCCCTCGCTTCGGCATAACCGCTTTCGAAACAGTCTTAAGAAGAGTCGATTTGCCGCATCCGTTCTGTCCGATGACGGTGACGACCTTCCCGCGCGGGATATCGACGTTCAGCGCACGGAGCACTTCTTTTTTGCCGTAATTCACCGATAGATTCCGAAAACCAAAATACATATTCACTCACCCCTTTTTGCCTTCGCGTGTGCGAAGAAGATACAGGAAAAACGGCGCGCCGATAAACGAAAGGATAATGCTGACCGGAACCTCACCGGGCGGCAGAATAACGCGTCCGATGGTATCGCATACCGTAACCAGCGTAAAGCCGAGCAGGGCCGACGCCGGAAACAGATACTTATAATCCGAACCGACCAGCAGCCGCGCGATATGCGGCACAACAAGGCCGACAAAGCTGATGAGTCCCGCAACCGCAATGGCCGCGCCAGCCAACAGTGATGAAACTGCAATAAGAAAAAAGCGGAAAAGCTCCGTGCGCAGGCCAAGTGCATTTGCCGTCTCATCCCCAAGCATCAGGATATTCATCCTCGAAGGCAGAAACGCGCAGATGAACATCCCCACCGCAGCATAGGGCAGAATCATCTGAAAGCTCGACCATCCCACGCCGTTCAGGCCGCCGACCAGAAAACCGGAGGCGTTCCCGAGCGAATCGGCGAAAAAGGTTTTGATGATATCATTGAAAGC
>ERZ826764.1250-NODE-1250-length-30981-cov-15.932775_pt1 | contig 30981 bp, 34 predicted proteins | sample MGYA00519870_ERZ826764 | MGnify/ENA primary metagenome ERZ826764 (study PRJEB31778, sample SAMEA3449239) | human gut metagenome | biome: human gut; feature: human-associated habitat; material: faeces | place: United Kingdom | collected 2010/2012 ...
GAGCATAGTCCCCAGCAGCCCCCGCCCCTTGAACGACAGCCGCATATCCCGGAACGGATAGTTCGGCATGATGGTGAAGTCGCTGTTTTTCTCAATGCGGAAGACCGCCATGTGTGACACCTCCAAAATAAAAGGCCCGCAAGAAAAACTTGCGGGCTATCATATTGCCAGATAGAGGCAACGAATATATAATGCTTAAAAACGTACTTTTAGAAAGGGGAATTAATATTAACTCGCATATACAGCTGCCAAAAGCAATACTCAAGCAGTTTAAAGAAAAAACAGGAAGGGTTTTTTATCTGAACCTAGATTGTAACGAAATAGGTCTTGCAGGAGTTAGTGTGCTAGGAACGGAGAGAGACTATTATTCAGAAGAAATTGAAAAGCTGTTGAGCAAAGAAATTGAGAAGCCTATTTCAGATTTAGCACATAAAGTGACCGATTTCTTTGAGTCTGAAGACAGACAGTTAGTTTTAACTCTAGAGGAAGAGCAAATACTAAAGGACTATATGAGCTATTCTGCGATACGCAGCAAACTAATGCAAGCGATAGGTGAGCGCAGAAGTAATATAATACCTATGTTAAGTTACCAACAAAAGCATGATGTTTTAGTATACTTTTTTAAAAAAATAAAGCCAGAAATTCCGTATGCGTCCAGAGATTCTTCTTTGTCTGTGCTATATAATTGTACCGATGTCAGCTTTGTGGTTCCTCAAAACTGTTTTTATACAATAAAGAGTAGCGGCATGTTTTGTACAATTGCTCCAATTAGCCCCAAGATTGTACTTGCGTTGCTTCCGAACGGATACACAGGCAATATTGTAAACGGAGAGGAACTGCGCCTTGGGAAAATTAGCAGTGCAAAAGATATTATGAACTTTAACATTGCCGCTTTAACCGTTGAGTATGTGATGAATAAAGGTTTCGTTGCGTCCGACAATTCAATGGTTTTGCGTGAATTGCAGCAATACATTGATGAACACCGGAGCGAACTTGGCGCATTAAGGAAAGATGTAATTGATAATCTGCATATACAATAGATTAGCGTTCAACTTCGCGCTTCCTTCGTTTCTGCCACTGTTCCAGCAGCTTAATAATGGTCTCCTCCATGCGCTTCGGCGTATAGCTGGCGGGGAAGTATTTACGGAGCGTGTCGCCCTTAAGGGTGATGCGCTCCGCATCTTTTTTCTCCTCGGACATGATCGCCCGCATGACCTCCGCGGTCAGCTCGCCGCGCTGTGAGAACTGCTTGAGCCTCTGCGCCTGTGACAGCGACGGCGTCGCCTGCTCGCTGTCCATCGCGTCGAGAAGAAGGCGCTGCTCGTCCTTGGTCAGAAACGAAAGCTCATAGGCCGGATTGAACGCGATCTTGCGCTCGTCTACTATGTCCAGCAGCGGCGGTATCAACTCGGTGAGGCGGATGTAACGTTGTACTTGAACACCGCTACTTTCACCGACTTCCTGTGCAATAACGTCTCTTGCTCTTAACTTTGGTTCAACTTGAACCGAAGTTAAATCTTTCCTTTGCCCTTGATGCTGCATTGCCTCAAGCTTGAGCCTGTACGCAAACGCTCTCTCGCTCGGAAGCAGTCCTTCGCGCTGCAAATTGCTGTCCACGACGAGGATCGCAGCCGCGTCGTCGTCCAGCTCGCGGACGATTACCGGCATAGTCTCCAGCCCCGCCAGCTCACAGGCCCGCTTGCGCCGGTGGCCGGATACAAGCTCGTACCCACCGTCCGGCATAGGCCGGGCGATGGCTGGGGACAGGACGCCGTACTGCTTCACGCTCTCGACAATTTTCAGCATTTCTGCATCATTATTCACTTTGAACGGATGTCGCTCAAACGGGAACAACTGACTTAACCGCACCTGTTTGATGTTTTCGGTCTTCCCTGCCGGCATATTCCCTCCTTGATCATAAAAACGGCCTCTCAAACTCAATGAGAGGCCGTTTGTGCTAAATAGCTGTATGTACGGACGGTAATTTGTATGTTTTTAATAAGTGTTTTGTGGTGAATGCACGTCAAGGTCACCGGCCGCCTCCATCTTGAAGCGGTTCATGGCCTCGCGGGCGTTCGGGTTTACGAGGTTGTTGCTCCTGGTGGACATCGAATTGCATCTCCTTTTCTCTCTTTTGAGCCTTGGCTCGCTTATATTCTTGCCGCTCTGCCCGCTTATATGCGGGCTTCTTTTATGCAAATTTTAGCGCTCGCGACGTACTTTTCCGGGCCGATTAAATTTTTAATTCTCTTTTCAACTATTTTCGTCCGCAGACTGTCTAATATACAGAGCAGCTGCTCTTCACAACTGCGAAAAGGATGTTCCCTCTCATGGACAAATTTGAATTTGCCCAGCGCTTTCAGGCTGACAAGGCAAAATACTACCGAATTGCCTACTCCTATGTCAAAAACGAGCACGATGCCCTCGACGTCATGGGAGAGGCCTCCTACAAGGCGCTGCGCAGCCTCAAAGCACTCAAAACGCCGGAGTACTTCTCCTCCTGGATGACGCGCATCGTCATCAACTGCGCGCTCGACCTGCTGCGGCAAAATTCACGGGTCACTTTCCTCGACGACGCGCTGCCGCCGGAGTCGGAGCCGCCTGACGAGGCCGCCCTGGCGCCGGAGGACTCGCTCGACCTCTATACCGCGCTCGACGCGCTCTGGGAACGGGATCGCGCCTGCGTCATCCTGCACTTCTTTGAGGGTTACACCTACGAAAACGTCTCCCGGATACTCGGGGAGCCGGAATCGACTGTAAAATCGCGCGTTTACAGGTCGCTTGGAAAAATGCGGACGTTCTTGCAGAAGGGAGAGCATTGAGCAATGAACATTGGAAAGGAAAAATACGACGCCATCCCCATCCCCGCCGAGCTCGACGCTGTAATCACAGCGTCGATGCGCCGCGCGGAAAGAGCCGGGCGCCTGCGGAGCCTGAGACGCTTCGCGGCCAGCGCGGCGGCGGTCGTCTGCGTGCTGTTTGCCTGCGCAAACATCATGCCCATCTACACCTATGCAGCGCAGATACCCATACTAGGGAGCATCGTGCAGGTGCTCCAGATAGGCAGCGGCGGCGAGCTTACAGACGGCGCGCAGGGCAAAGTCGAGGACCGGGGCGAGGGCGTACTGCTCAGCTTCGAGGGCGCCTCCGGCGAGCTGAGCGCCGCGCCTCACTACAGCGTTACCCGCTTTTCCGCTCCGAACAGGCTGGAGCTCACGCTCAGTGGCGTGCGGAAAATCGACTTTGACGCGCTCTTTAAGAGCCTGCTCGGCACTGAGGCTGTCCGCGACGCCTACCGCATGATGGTACTCGACGACTCGTCCTACGGCATAGTCATAGTCCTCAACGAGGGCTGGAGCTGTGAAATCACCGAATACTCCGACCCGGGAGCGCTGATGCTGAACTTTATTGAAAGCGCCCCCTCCGGAGAAGATGAAGTATACTACCTCCGCTCCGAGGCCATGACCTATACTGACGAGCTGGGCCTGCTCTGCGAGGAGTACCACGCCGAGGCGGCGACGCAGCTGCGGACGCTCAGCGGCGAATACATCGTGACCATAGGCCAGTACGCCACGCGCGCTGAGGCCGAGGAAGCGCTGGCCGCGCTGAACGAGACGCACGGCGAAAGCGGCTTCTTCGTCGCATCCGGCGCACCGGGTGATACGCCCGAAAACTGAAGCCGGTGATCCCGGCGATACGACAAACAAGCAAGGAGAACATCGCCGCCGACGGTGAGACGCTCATCGGCTGCATCTACAGCGCCGAGCTTTTCGGTGAGGAGACTGAGCCCAGCACGGTATACGACGCGGAGGGCAAGGTCAGTTCCGTCTCCATCTACCTCGCCGGCGCCGAAGCCGGCCCCTACGCCGAACGGCTCACCGAACTCTACGGCGAACCCGATGCGGACAGTGCGGGGGAATCCACAGAGTCCGGCAGCTCCTGGGAGGTCTGGAAGACTGAGCGCGGGCAGATAAAACTGCTGCAAAGCTACGGCCTGTGCACGCTCGAAATAACGGCGCCCAGCGTGGGGCTGGGCTAAAAAACAAGGCGCCCCGAGTACATCGGGGCGCCTTATTACGCGCGGGCGCTCACTTTTTTCGCCTGAATATATAGCTCCTGAAGAGTATGACGTTCATCACAATGAAAAACAGGATGAGTATCAGCAGCGTCAGCAGGGGCTTCACCGGGGCGAGGGTCGCCAGCAGCATCATCGGGAAGCCGAAAACTATTGCCGGGAAGTTCTGATACACCAGATTGTCCAGCGCCGGGGTCTTGAACTCGCCGTCTATCTCGCGCAGGAGGATGACGCCGGTGCTGGCCGTGCCGGTCAGCATGCCGTACATGGTGAGGAACTGTTCCTCCACGTACTCAGGAAAGAGCTTCTTCGCCACAAAGTAGTTGTATACATACGTTATCACGAGGCCCACGGCGCCCATGATGAGGATGATGCCCCAGTAATCCTCGAGGACGCTGAAACGTATGGCCGCGATACCCGCGACGACCATGATGTCGAAGAAAAAGTTGCTCGCGCGGGTCATCAGGAAGGCATTGGTGTATTCCTTCTTTATAATGCGCTTTTTCTTCAGCCAGCCCATAAGGAGCTTCACCAGCGTCGCCGTCAGGACGCCCAGCAGGAAGTTGAAGCCGTAGATGACGGATTTCATGCTCGGCAGCAGCAGGCCAAGAACGTCCATGAGCAGGTAGGCCAACAGATATGCCAGCGCGATGAGGGCTATCTGGATGGTCAGCTTGTCGATGCTCTCCTGCATGGGTATCTCGTCGTCGGACTGTATCTGCTCGGAGCGCAGGGCCTTTTCCTCGACCTTCATGAGCTTTATCTTTCCCCGGCGCTTCTGGATATTTAGATGTATAACGCCGCCTATGCTCGCGCTCAAAAAGCCCAGGGCCGCGATGGTAAGGCCGAAGCTCTTGCCGCCGACAAAGCCGAAGTCGTTTTCAAAAATGCCGCCGTAGTTGAGCGCCTGGCCGGTGCCCTGGCCGTAGCCAAAGGGCAGCAGGATGCCAGCCGCCGGGAAAAAGCCCGAGACCACCAGAGCCGCGACTATCGAGATGCCAAGGCCGAACACCGCCTGGAGCAGATATGTCGAGACGGTGGTCACGCCTGTATTGAATATCTCCACGGTGCGCTTCTTGGTCATCTTTGTGGCCGAGGGCTTGAACGCAGAGGCTATGAAACCCAGCGCAAGGGTGTGATATGTAATGATCTCAAGCGCCTCTGTGCCGTTTCCTCCGAAAAACGCGGTGTCGTACATCACGTCACCCGTGAAATACTTGTACAGTCCCGCGACGACGATGAGGATGCCGCCGCCCAGGACAGAGGCCGGTATCAGCGAGGCCTGAAGGAATTTTATCGTCTTTTTGAGTACATTCGCCGCCAGCAAGCTCATGAGCAGCACCGCCGCCAGATTCAACCCGCTCCATACACTATAATCCCAGAAATTCTCCACTCTTGTCACCTCTGCCCATATTTTTGCTGCGGTAATATATGTTCACATATTTGAGCGCGTTGAAACGCTTGCCGCCCTTTAGCTGATACAGCCTCTCACCGTGATAGATATTGAGTTTGTTCCTCCCCAGGACCGATACCGCGCTCACCTCCCTGAAGGGGAAAACCAGCTCCTCCCCGCTGCCTTCATCTATGACTATCCTGTCGCCATATAGGCTTACGGAGGCATCGCGGCGCAGCAGCGCCTTGCGCTCGTACACTACGACTTCGGAAAGCCGGACACTGTCACGGTACAAAGGTTCTTCCGTCCACTTCGTCAGGTCCAGCGAGCGCACGAACTGTTCCTGATAGTCGTACCAGTCCGTGACGAACTCGAAGGGGAAGGTGAAGCCCACACCACTCAGGCGTTTGTCCTCTCCGTAACTTATCTTCCGGCGGCAGCGCCTGCATTCTATCTCGTTGCCGTGGCTCTCAAACTCCGAGAGCCCGCACCAGGGACAGACGTACATCGCCCGCTCCAGGTATTCCGCCCGCCGCCCCGACTTGTAGAGCCCGTCGGCCACGCCCTCGTCCACTGCGAGGCCCTCCTCGATGATGGCAAGCAGCTCAGACTTTGAGAGTCCGGCGTATTCCTCCGGCTCTATGACCCGCGACACGTAGGCCCGCATCTTTCCGCGGCGGACGACGTCGCTCCAGCGGGGGTGAACGCCATAACCGCCCTCTATTCTCAAGAGGGCGACGGGCAGCTTTATCAGCTTTGCCAGGGAGGCTATGGCAGGGTTCATATACCCTGTCCGGCCGCTGTAGGTGCGGTTCCCCTCCGGCGCGATGGCGATAGTACCCCCTTCCTTTGCCACGCGGACGCAGTTTTTGACCGCCGCTACGTCCGAGGTCTGTTTCTTGATGGGTATCGGCGCGACAAGCCAGCGCAGCAGCGACGATATCCAGCCGTTTGAGAAAAGGTCCTCGCTCGCTACATAGTACACCGGTCCCCGGAAGGTCATGCCTACGAAAAACTGGTCGAAAGCCGTCTGGTGGTTCATGAGGATGAGATACGCCCTGTCCCCCTGCTCTCTGAATGGCTCTATCTTTATATTGTATTTGAGCTTTGTATAAGGATACAAAACCGCATACGCTATGTTCCTCACGACCCGATGCCGCGGTCTGAGCCACGGCACCCGCTCTTTCTTCTGTCTATCCTGCTCCATCCTGCATACACATCTCCCCTTGCAGTCCCGGCTCCCCCCCAGGGCTGCGGATCTCGGATTTAGTTTAATACCTAATTATATATAATAACACAGCATGGTGTTCAATTACAAGAAGCTGGAGGACGTGGCGGCGCGCAAATCTTTGTACTTCTCAAATATCAATTTTGTGCCAATCGCCGATTAGAGGCAAAAAAATCGCCCCAAACTGAAATCTGGGGCGATTCTTTTCAGCTTGTTTTCAGTTTTGGCCGCCGCGCTGCTCCACGAGGCTCTTGGCAAGATATTCTATCATGCTCCTACGGGTAAGGATGCCGCAGAGGGCTCCGCGGCCGTCCACAATGGGAACGAAGTTCTGGTTCAGCGTCGCCTGCACCGCTTCGCGGAAGTCGGCGTCGATGGGCAGGGCCGGGCAGAAGTCGCGCCGGACTATGCCGCTTATGCGGAACTGCTCCTGCGCCCTGGGGTCCGTCGTGCCCGTGGCCAGGATATGGCGTAGGAAGTCGCCCTCCGTCACGCTGCCTATATACTGCTCGTGCTCGTTGAGCACCGGTATTGCCGTGTATCCGTGTACCGTGAAGCGCTCCAGCCCCTGGCGCACCGTGTCGTTCTCGTGCAGGAACACCGTCGAGACCTTAGGTATCATGACCATTGCAATATTCATGCGCAAACCTCCGATTTTTCTTGCTTTCCGTCACCATTATACCAGACCCGCCGGGAAGGGCAAGCAAATGCTATTGTACAGGCTGCAAATTTTGCGCTATAATGTGGGCAGATCGCTCGTCGGGAAGGATAGGAACGGATGAAGAGGCTGGTTATCGGTATACTTGCGCACGTGGACTCGGGCAAGACCACGCTCAGCGAGGCGCTGCTCTACCGCGCAGGCGCGCTGCGGAAGCTCGGGCGCGTGGACCACCGGGACGCCTTTCTCGACACGGACGAGCTTGAACGCGCCCGGGGCATCACCATCTTCTCCAAGCAGGCGGTCCTGAGCCTGCCCGGGGCCGAGCTCACGCTGCTCGACACGCCCGGACACGTCGATTTCTCCGCCGAGGCGGAACGCACGCTCCAGGTGCTCGACTGCGCCGTGCTTGTGGTCAGCGGCACTGACGGCGTGCAGAGCCACACGGAGACGCTCTGGCGGCTGCTGGAACGCTACGGCGTCCCGGTCTTTATCTTCGTCAACAAAATGGACCTTGCCGGCGCCGACCGGGACCTGCGCCTGGCCGGGCTGCAAAGCCGTTTCGGCTCCGGCTGCATAGACGTCTCCGACCCGGCCTCGGCAGAGGAGCTTGCCCTGTGCAGCGAGGAGCTGCTTGAGACGGTAACTGAGGGCCGGGAGCCGACGGACGAACAGCTCTCGCGGGCCGTGGCACGACGTGAGCTCTTCCCCTGCTTCTTCGGCTCGGCGCTGAAGCTCGATGGCGTGGACGAGCTGCTCGACGCCCTGCCACGGCTCTCCCCTGCCCTGCCTGAGCGGGAAGACTTTGGGGCGAGGATATTCAAAATAACCCGCTCTGAGGACGGGCAGCGCCTCAGCTGGCTCAAAGTAACCGGCGGAGTGCTGCGCGTCAAGGCCGAGCTCGCCTCCCGGCCCGACGCCCGCCGTCCCTGGCGCGCCAAGGCCGATCAGCTCCGGCTCTACTCCGGCGCGAAATACAAACTGCTGGACTCCGCGCCGGCAGGCACGGTCTGCGCCGTCACGGGCCTGGCCGAGAGCCGCCCCGGCGAGGGCCTGGGCTTTGAGCCCGATGCCGAGGCCCCCGCGCTGGAGCCTGTGCTGAGCTATCGGGTGCTGCTGCCCGAGGGCTGCGACGCGCAGACGGCGCTCCGCCAGCTCCGGGAGCTGGAACAGGAGGACCCGGCCCTCCACGTCGTCTGGGACTCGCGCCTGGGCGAGGCGCACTTGCAGCTCATGGGCGAGGTGCAGCTCGAAATCATGCAGAGCCTCATAGAGCGGCGCTTCGGGCTCAAGGTCGGCTTCGACGAGGGCGGCATCCTCTACCGCGAGACGATCAGCGCCCGCGTCGAGGGCGTTGGCCACTTTGAACCGCTCAGGCACTACGCCGAGGTCCACCTGCTGCTTGAGCCCGGGCCGCGGGGCAGCGGCGTGCAGCTTTCAGCCGACTGCCGGGAGGATGAGCTGGCCGCGAACTGGCAGAGGCTCATACTGACGCACCTGGCCGAGAGATCTCACCTCGGCCCGCTCACCGGCGCGCCGCTTACGGACGTGAAGATAACCCTTCGCTCCGGGCGCGCGCACCCGAAGCACACGGAGGGCGGGGACTTCCGCCAGGCGACCTACCGCGCCGTGCGCCAGGGCCTGCGCTCGGCGGCGGCGAGAGGCGGCTGCGTCCTGCTGGAGCCCTGGTACGAGTTTACGCTCCGCCTGCCGCAGGAGGCCGTAGGCCGCGCGCTGGCCGACATGCCCCGGCTCTGCGCCGAGTTTGAGCCGCCTGAGACGGAGGCCGAGGGTACGGTCATCCGCGGGCGCGCGCCGGTCTCGGAACTGCGGGGCTACGCGCGCGAACTGGCCGCTTACACGCGCGGGCGCGGCACTCTCAGCTGCCTGCCCGCAGGCTACGCTCCCTGTCACAACGCCGAGGCCGTCATCGCTGCCTCGGGCTACGACGCGGACGCCGACACGGAGAACACGGCCGACTCCGTCTTTTGCAGCCACGGCGCGGGCGTGCTCGTCCGCTGGGACGAGGCCCCGGCGCGGATGCATCTGCCGAGCATATCTGCCCGCGAGGAGCGCATTTCCCGGGAAGAGCCGGAGCAGCGCGCCGCGCGCGCGGCGGACTACCGGGGCATGCTCGCAGCGGACAAGGAGCTCATGGCCATTTTCGAGCGCACCTACGGCCCCATCCGGCGCGACAGCGTCCAGGCCATGCGCCCGGTGCGCCGCCCGGAGCAGCCTTCCACCTCCCGCCGCGCGGCAAGGCCCGGCCCGCAGGGGCCGGAGCACCTGCTGGTGGACGGCTACAACGTCATCTTCGCCTGGGACAGCCTGCGCGAGATAGCCGAGGGCAATCTCGACGCCGCGCGCGGGCGGCTCATGGACATCCTCTGCAACTACGCTGGCTACCGCAAGATCGTACCCATCCTCGTCTTTGACGCCTACAAGGTCAAGGGCGCGGAGCGCGAGGTGGAAAAATACCACAACCTCTACGTCGTCTACACCAAAGAGGCCGAGACGGCGGACATGTACATTGAAAAGACGACGCACGAGATCGCGAGGAAGTATCCCACGCGCGTCGTCACCTCGGACACGACGGAGCAGCTTATAATCCTCGGCGCGGGCGCTACGCGCGTCTCGTCCCAGAACTTCGAGGAGGAGGTCCGCGCCGTCGAGGCCGAGATAAGGCAGTACCTGACGGAAAAGCAGGCCCCGTAATGCAAAAAAGCCGCCCGATGGGCGGCTTTTTGCGCTCGTTTCAGACCTCGTAGCCCTCTACGACACGGTTGAAGCTGTAGTCCGGCGTGGGGAACTGGCCGGAGAGCGCCTCCTCGTGGAAGGCGTTCAGGCCCTCCACCATCGCGCGGCGGATGTGGGCGAACTGCTTGACGAAGCGGGGCGTGAAGTCGCCGTACATATCCAGCAGGTCGTGCGTAAGCAGCACCTGGCAATCGACGTACGGCCCCGCGCCTATGCCCAGGATGGGAACGCCCACGGCCTCGGTCACGGCCTTGGCGACGCCGCTCGGTACGCACTCAAGCACGATGGAGAAGACGCCCGCCGCCTCCAGCGCCTTCGCGTCCGCGACGAGCTTTGCCGCGCCCTCCTGCGTGCCGCCCTGCATCTTGAAGCCGCCGAAGCTGGAGGCCGACTGCGGCGTCAGGCCGATGTGGCCCATGACGGGGATGCCCACCTCTACCATGCGGCGGATGGTCTCTGCCATGGCCGCGCCGCCTTCCAGCTTGACGCAGTCGCAGTTCGTCTCCATGAGGATGCGGCAGGCGCTGCGTATGGCCTGCTCAGGACTTTCCTGATAGCTGCCGAAGGGCATGTCGCCCACGACGAAGGTGTCCGGCGCGCCCTTAACGACGGGGCGGATGTGGTGTATCATGTCGTCGAGCGTGACGCCGACGGTGGTGTCGTAGCCCAACATTACCATGCCCAGCGAGTCGCCCACGAGCACGACCTCCGTCTCGCTCTCGCTTACGATGGAGGCCGTGGTGTAGTCGTAGGCCGTGACATAGGTAAACTTGCGCCCCTCCTGCTTGTATTTCTTGAAATCCGGTACTGTCATCTTTTTCTTTGACATGCTGTCGTCTCCTTTCCTCTTTGAGCTCTGCTCCGACTACAAGCATATACGCAAAAAGCGCTTTTGTATAGCTATTTTTTGCCGCACAGCGGAACGGGAACAAAGGCAGCGGTTTTGCTGTCTTTAATACGGGCTTATAACGCTGACACATTGGAGGTGTTACGCTTGAAAAGACAAGCCGCTGCATTACTTATGGCGCTGGGGCTTTTGACCGCGCTGGCGGGCTGCGGGACGCGGGAGGCGGAGGTCTCGGCTTCGCCGGAGCCGACGCCAACTGTCACGGCCGCGCCTGCGCCAAGCGCCTCGCCCGAGCCGCTGGAGACTCCCGAGCCCTTTGACGGCACCATCTTCGTCAGCTGCGAGCAAAGCGGGCTCGCCAACACCTACGAGGGATACATAGTGCTCAAGGCGGACGCCCTGCTGCCCACGGTCAGCATCGAGGGCCGCGACGAGGCCGCCAAGGCAATAACCGATGCCCTGCAAGGCGCGCTCGAAGCCACTGAGGAGAGCACGCGTGAGGCCTACAAGGCCGCCTGCGAGGCCTTCGACGCCCTGGACGAGGCCGGGCGCGAGACCTGGCTCGCCCACGGCTGGAGCAGCAGCGGGACGGTCACCCGGGGCGACGGCACTGTGCTCAGCCTACTCTGCCGGACCTATTCCTACTCCGGCGGCGCGCACGGCAGCTACGACTACTTCGGCCAGACCTTCAGCACCGTCACCGGCGAGGCCATCTCGCTCGACGAGCTTGCGACAGACCCCGCCGCCCTGCGCGAAGCGCTGACAGAAGCCATTCTGGCCGACGCAGGGGAGGACGAGGAGGAGCTTTTCGACATTGAGGGCTTCACCGAGCGCGTCTTCGACACCGACGCCTGGTATCTCACGGACGACGCACTCGTCATCTTCGCCCAGGTGGGCGAGGCGGCCGCGGGCGCGCGGGGCAGGGTCGATTTCGCCGTGCCCTATGAGGAGCTGGGCGGCCTTATCCGCGCCGAGTATCTGCCCGACGGCTCGCACGGCGGCGGCAGCGGCGGGCTCACCATCGACTTTGCCGACGAGGCCGACGAGAGCGAGCCGCTCGCCTCGGTCGTCGTCCTGCCCGCCTCAGAGGACGCGCAGTACCTTGTGAAATGCCGCGTCACTGCGGTGGCGGACATGGGCTCCATCTCCCTGCGCAGCTCGACCCTCGCCGCAGGCGACGCGCTGGTGCTCTACGATACAGGCGGAGAGTATTTCTGGATAAACCGCCTGCCCAAGGGCGAGTTCATCGACCTCAGCCTGGTCTTCTACGACACGCCGCACTACTGCCTCGTCCTCCAGGACGGCACGGCGCTCCAGATCGCCCAGAGCGGCGAGGATGGCTCCCTGCTGCTCTACGAGGCCGAAAGCTGAACCGGAAAAACGGGCCGCGCCTCCCGGGCGCGGCCTTTTTGCGCGCTTTGTCGAATTCAGCCTTGCGGGGCGGGCGCGGCTGGTATATAATTACCTTCGTATTGGCGATGCTTTCCTGTGACGCCAAATCTGACGGTACGGAGCTTATATATGGTATTTTCCAGCCTCATCTTCCTTTACGCCTTTTTGCCCCTCTCGCTCCTGGTGTACGTGCTGTGCAGGGGCAGGGAGGCAAAAAATATGTCCCTGCTGGTCTTTTCCCTCATTTTCTATGCCTGGGGCGAGCCGAAATACGTCCTGCTGCTCATGTTCATGTCCCTCTGCTCCTGGTTCTGCGCGCTGAGGGTAGAAAAGGCGGACTCGCAGGGGCGCAGGAAGTTCTGGGTCGCCGTCTCCTGCGCCATAGACATCGCGCTCATCGGCTTTTTCAAGTATGCGGGGCTCGTCTGCTCCGTCTTCGGGCAGGTGCCGGAGTTCGTCGCGAACATAGCTCTGCCCATAGGCATCTCCTTTTACACCTTCCAGCTGCTCACCTACGTCGTGGACGTCTACCGCGGCGATGCCGAGGCGCAGCCGAGCTATCTGAACGTCCTGCTCTACGCTTCGCTCTTCCACCAGTGCGTGGCGGGGCCTATAGTGCGCTACAAGACCATCGCGCACGAGCTCTTTGTCGTGCGAGACAGCCGGGACATCCTGCCCGGCATCAGCCGCTTCACCGTCGGACTGGCGAAAAAGACCCTGCTCGCCAATCCCTGCGGCGCGCTGGCTGATCAGCTGCTGCTGACGACGGACGCGGCCTCCAACGCCTCGCTCTTTTCGGAGAACCTCGCCTCGCTCTCGGGCCTCTCGGCCCTCGGCGCCTGGGTGGGCGTCGCGGCCTTCATGATGCAGATCTACCTCGACTTCTCCGCCTACTCCGACATGGCCATAGGCATGGGCCGGATGCTCGGACTGCACTACCTGGAAAACTTCGACTACCCCTACCTCTCCAAGACCGTAACGGAGTTCTGGCGGCGCTGGCACATCTCCCTCGGCACCTTCTTCCGCGACTATGTCTACATCCCCCTCGGCGGGCGTCAGTGCTCCAAGGCGCGCTCGGTGCTCAACCTCTTCGTCGTCTGGGCGCTCACCGGTCTCTGGCACGGGGCGCACTGGAATTTCGTACTCTGGGGGCTCTATTTCTTCGTTTTCATCCTCATAGAGCGCCTTTTCCTCAAGCGGCTCTTTGAAAAGCTGCACATCCTGCCGCACATCTACCTGCTCTTCGTCGTGTTCACGGGCTGGATACTCTTCCACTTCACGGACGTGCGTCTGGGCTGGACGGTATTCCTCGGCCTCTTCGGCGCGAACGGCAACGCGGGCACGGACTTCGTCTCCGTCACGCTGCTCCGCAACAACGTCTTCCTTCTCGCCGTCTCCGCCATCGCCTGCACGCCGCTCGTAAAGACTATGGCAAACGGCGCGGCAAGGCGGCTCCGGCGGAGCCGGGCCGGGACGAGGCTGCACGACTTTGCTGCCTACATCCTCTTCCCCATTCTCCTGCTGCTGCTCTCCACGGCCTCGCTCGTGGGCGACAGCTACAACCCCTTCATCTACTTCCAGTTCTGAGGTGCGTGAATGAGCCGAGACGACAAGAACAAGTCACCCCGCGCAAAGCGGCGCGAGGATTTAAAGCGCAGGCGGCGCGTCGCCCTGCCCTTTTTCACCCTGCTCTTTGCGCTCGCCATAGTCGCCTTCATCATACCCCTGCGGCCCACGGAATCGGCCAGCGAGAAGCGCAAGCTCACAGAGTTCCCCGAGTTTTCCGTGGACACGCTGCTCTCGGGCGAGTACTTTGACGGCATCGGCCTGTGGTTTTCGGACACCTTCCCCTTCCGCGACTACTGGCTGGCTGCCTCCGCGCGCCTGGGCGAGCTGCACGGGCTGAACGACGTCGTCATTTACGGCGAAATAGGCGAGGCGGATGAGCTGCCCCCGGCGGACGAGACGCCCGCCGCCTCCGCGGAGCCGACGCCCACGCCCGAACCCACTCCGACCCCCGCTCCCACGCCTACGCCTACTCCCCCGCCGACGCCCGAGGTGGTGCTCACCTCCCCGCCGGAGGAGTCCGTCGAGCACTGGGGCGGCCTGGAGGTGGACGACGAGACGGAGGTCATCTACGGCAACGTCCTGCAAATCGGCGACGCCGCCTTCGCCTACTACGGCTTCTCGCAGTACGGCTCCGACAGGCACGTGAAGCTCGTGAACTCCTGCGCCGAGATGCTCGAACAATACGATGCGAAGCTCTACGACATCCTCATACCGACGAGCGTCGGCGTCGTCGTCTCCTCCGAATACATGGAGAAGCTCAAATGCACCGACCAGGGGCAGACCATCAGCTACATTTTCTCCCAGGAGAGCGACAAGGTGCAGAAGGTAAACGTCTTCAACACGCTCATAGAGCACAACGACGAGTACCTCTACTTCCGCACCGACCACCACTGGACGGCCCTGGGCGCCTACTACTCCTACGAGCAGTTCTGCGCCGTCGCGGGCTTCGAGCCCGTACCGCTGGAGGACTTCGAGGAGCTGGACATGGGGCCTTTCCTCGGCTCCTTCTACGGCAGCTGCTCACAGAGCTCCAAGCTGCGCGAGGACAACGTTCTCGCCTACGATCCGCCGGGCGACATCAGCATGACCATCACGAAGGACAACGGCAGCTCCTTCCCCTGGCCGGTGCTGACGGATATGTCCAAGTCGAGCATCTACTCGAAGTACATGACCTTCCTGGGCGGCGACCACCCGCTCGTCACCATCACGAACAACGACCTTCCGGACGGCCCCAACTGCGTCGTTATCAAGGACTCCTTCGGGAATCCCTTCGCGCCCTACCTGAGCCAGCACTACCACAACGTCTACGTCATCGACTACCGCAAGTACAGCGAGATGACCCTGAGCTATTTCGTACAGTACTACGACATAGACGACGTGCTGCTCACGGAGAGCCTGGCAATGGCCCAGGGCAGCGGGACGCTGGACCTGCTGGAATGGTTCTGCAAATAACTTGAAAGGAAGAAGTAGACATGTCCATTGAGAGAGGGCGCGCGTATTTCCGTCAGTTCGGCATGGAGGACCGCGTCATAGAGTTCGCGGTCTCCAGCGCCACGGTGGAGCTTGCGGCCAAGGCCCTGGGCGTCGATGGCGCGCGGATAGCCAAGACCCTGTCCTTCAAAAAGCCGGAGGGCGGGGCGCTGCTCATCCTCGCCGCCGGCGACGCGAGGATAGACAACCACAAGTTCAAGGAGAAGTTCCACTTCAAGGCCAAGATGCTGACCGCCGACGAGGTGCTGGAGCTGGTCGGCCACCCGGTGGGCGGCGTCTGCCCCTTCGGCATCAACGAGGGCGTGGACGTCTACCTGGACGAGAGCCTGAAGCGCTTCGAGACCGTCTACCCCGCCGTCGGCAGCGGCGCCAGCGCCATCGAGCTGAACATGGACGAGCTCTGGAAATACTCCAACGCCCTGGAGTGGATAGACGTCTGCAAACTGCCCGAGTGATATAAAAACCGCCGCCCGGCCGGGCGGCGGTTTTTTTCACGCCTCGATATACAGCTCCTCCGTGCGTCTCTGCGCCTCCATGAGCAGCCGCGCCGCCTCCAGCGTCTCGCCTGCCTCCAGCTTCCTGAGCGCGTCCGTCATCGCGTTGAAAAGTATGTGGTACAGCCTCTCAAAATCCGGCATCTCTCCTGCCTCCCGAACATGTTTTGACGTCTGATTGACGTCAGCTTCGACATAATATCACAGCTTAACCATAAAATAGCTTCTGATGACTGTATATTACACGCGCAATATGGTTGTTTTGGGGGCAGAATTATGCTCCGCTTTGGAGCAGAAGCTGTTTACCTGCTTCTCCGGCACGGGCCAGATGGTGTTCAGCTTCATGCAGCCGGCCTTTATACCCTCTTTCCTGAGCTTCTCAACCGCGGATATTGCGGGCCTGAAAACGCTGCCGTAGCAAATTATGCCGACTTCCATGTCGTCCTCGTAATACGTTCTCACGTCGCTGATGGCATCAGCGTTTTCGGTTATTTTCATGTTCAGCCTGCGGACGAACGCGGCGCTCTCCTCAACGTTGCCGCCGACGCTCTTGCCCCTGTAATCGTGGCAGGTGATGTCCCACGCGGCGTTGCTGCCCTCGAAAAAGCTGACATGCGGCGGGACAAGGTCCTCTCCCGGCTTGAGCCAGTATTCCACGGGGCCGTTCACCTTGTTGTCAAAGACCTCTACCTCTTCAGGTATCACCAGCTTCTCTCTCAGGTGACCTATTATCGCGTCGCTCAGAATGACTACGGGCGTCATGTACTTGTCCGCCAGCTCAAAAGCCTTGATGGTAAAGTCGAACGACTCCTGTACCGAGGAGGGGCAGATGGCTATGAGCTCGTAGTCGCCCTGCGAGCCGTAACGCGCCTGGTATACGTCCATCTGAGACGGCATTGTAGCCTGTCCTCCGGCCGGGCCGCCGCGCATCAGGTATGCTATCACAACCGGCCTCTCAATGCAGGCCGCGGCGCCGAGGCCCTCGGTCATCAGGCAGAAGCCCGGCCCTGAGGTCGCAGTCATGGCCCGGTCCCCGGCAAGGCTGGCGCCTATACATGCGCAGATGGAGCCCAGTTCGTCCTCCATCTGTATATAGTACCCGCCCTCTTCCGGAAGCCTCAGCGCGGCGTGCTCGGCGATCTCCGTCGCCGGGGTGATGGGATACCCGGCAAAGAATTTGCAGTTTGCTGCTATCGCGCCCTCCATCATGGCCACGTTGCCCTGGACTATGGACATCCCGGCATTCTTAAGTTTTTTCGCAATTGGCACACTCCCTTCCGTCTGCTCAAAGCCCATTCACTATGTTCTCCGGCCGACCGCCCTCCAGCACCTTAAGCGCGTTAAGGCAGGAGAAGCGGAAAAGCTCCCTCATGAGCTCGACCGTGGAAGACCCGAGGTGAGGAGTAATGATCAGGTTCACACCCTCAAGATGCAATATGGGCGCATCTGCCGGGAGCGGCTCCGGATAGACCACGTCAAGCGCCGCGCCCCATATCTCGTGGTTTTTGAGAGCCTCAACAAGCGCGTCCTGGTCTACGCACTGTCCCCTCGCGTCATTGATAAATATCGCCGTGTCCTTCATAAGCTTAAACTCGGCCTCGCCTATCATGTGATAGGTGCTCTTGTTGAGAGGCACAAGCAGGAACACCACGTCCGCCGTCCTGAGCAGGGTCTCGAAATCGACGTATTCAACGCCGAGCTCCTTTTCAAGCTCCTCAGGCATCCGCACGACATCATAATAGATGCCTTTCATTCCCATGCCGCGGGCCTTTTTCAGGACCGCCCTGCCGATGCCGCCCGCGCCGATGACGCCCGCGGTCTTGCCGTACAGCATGTGCGTGTCGTGCCTGTAGGTCCAGTTGTGCCACTCCCCCTTCATCGTCAGCTCGGAGAGCTGGACGATGCGCCTGGAGAGAGCAAGCATCATGCCGATATCATACTCTGCCACACATTCCGAGGAGCCGTCGCGGCAGTTGCAGACGTAGATGCCCTTTTCGCGCGCATACTCCACGTCGTAGCTGTCAAAGCCTATACCCACGGACTGGATGAGCTTCAGGTTGGGCGCCTGGTCTATTATTTCCCGGGTCACCTTTCCGCCGTGGCAGAGCAGGCACTCCACATCCTTCAGGTCGCCCTTCCTGCCCCAGCTGGGAGCGTAGAAGCAGAGGTCGATCTCAGGCTTGGCACATTCGGCAAATATTTTCTCGATATGCTCCGGCCTTTTGTCAAAATACATGACTTTGTTGCTTATCATGACATCACCGCCTAAATATTTATCTGCGTAAATTGTACTTCCTCTCCCTGACGCGTACAATCAACCACAATTTTCGTACCGGCAAACAAATAGTTTATAACCGCCCCTGCACACAGACAGACCGACGCCGCTGCCAAAGCAGCGGCGTCGGTCTTACCGTGGAGATCCGGCTTCCCGAAACAGCCGGTCGGCACGTAATTATGTGCTTCTGCCAGCTCTCAGTGCTGCGAATTTCTTGCTCAACGCCTGGATGAGATGCTGCTCAAGGCGTCCTATATAGGCATCTTTTCTGAAAAGTGCAAATATCCCCGCCGATGCCGAACCGCCTCTGATGCCGTGTATTTCAATAGGTCCACCAGGGTTTATCGTCTCCAGCGCAATTTCGGAGTTAATATCTATGCCCTGTCCCGCCGCGGCCATTCGCAATGTGCTGCCTCGGCTGAAACACTCTATTATATTGGACGGTATGACTCCCGCAGATGCAAACAACCCGTCAATGACATCCCTGAAAGGGTCTCCAACCGGCGGGGCCAGGATGGGCATGTCCGCTATCTCCCTCACGTCTATATCCCTCGCCGCGTGGTCCGGGCAGACCTTGTCAAAGCAGCCGCTCTTTGCTACAATGAATACATCAGCCCTGTGCAGTTCAACCGAGTAGTAATCCGGGTCCTGCCCAGCCTGCGGGAGTATACAGACGTCTACGGCCCTGCCTGAGAGCAGCTGCTTCAGCTTTTCCCCGCCCATTCTGACCTCCACGGTGCTGACCAACGTCGTACCGGTTTTTTGCAAACGCAATCCCAGGGTGCGGCTGAGGATAATCGAGATACCTTCCCGTGATTTGCACAACGCCATGGACGACCCCAAGAACATGATATGCCTTTTCGGAACCACTCCGGCCAATGTGGACGCATTTTCAAGGCGCTTCCCCGAGCTGCCTGAGCGGCATCCGCTCTATCGCACCAAAATACTTGCCTGCGTTCCAAAGCGCTCCCCCTTATCCGTCAAAAGCGAGATAACCGGGCTGGATTTTGCAGACCGGGACGTCGTGCTCTGCCGGAACGAGGAATTCTTTCTTCGCGCTCTCTATCCCAAATACAGCATGTCTCAGGTCGTCATGCGCTCCCAAAACAAGGCTCTGTGCTTTGCCGTCATCGCAGAAAACAGCAATACGGTAGGTTTCTCAAACTCCGCAGAACTGTATTACTGCAACCACAAGTCGCTGACATATATTCCAATAACGCCCACCATTGAAGTAGTATACGGTTATCTCACAAGCAGCGAAGGCATAAAAAATCCTACGATAGTCAACTTCAAAAAGCTGGTCGAAGCCGAGTTTGCAAAAATACGGCAGTATGACCCGCTCGCCTAGGATGAAAAAAGCCCCCGTCCTGTTTCCGCAGGACGGGGGCTTATGGTTTATTTCATTATCGCCTTGTTGAAGTTCTTCTTGCCTCTCTTGAGGACGACGCCGGCTTTCAGGTCGGCTTCGGTGAAGGTCTTGGCTATGTCGTCTACCTTCTCGTCGTTTGCCGTCACGCCGCCCTGCTGGACGTTGCGGCGGGCGTCGCTCTTCGAGCTGCACAGGCCCGTCTTTACCAGCAGCGTCAGGATATCTACCGCGCCGTCGGTGAGGTCCTCGGCGCTTATCTCCGTCTCAGGCATGTGCTCCGTGCCGCCACCGCCGAAAATGGCGCGCGCGCCGGCCTTCGCCTTCTGCGCCTCCTCCTCGCCGTGGACAAGCGCCGTAAGCTCCGTGGCAAGTATCTCCTTCGCCTCGTTCAGCTGCGCGTCCTTCCACTTAGACATCTCGTCTATCTGCTCCAGAGGCAGGAAGGTCATCTTGCGCAGGCAGTTGATGACGTCCGCGTCGTCGATATTCCGCCAGTACTGGTAGAACTCGAAGGGGCTGGTCTTGTTCGGGTCGAGCCACACCGCGCCGGACTGCGTCTTGCCCATCTTCTTGCCCTCGCTCGTCAGCAGCAGCGTGATGGTCATGCCGTAGGCGTTCTTGCCCAGCTTGCGCCTTATGAGCTCCGTGCCGCCCAGGATGTTCGACCACTGGTCGTCGCCGCCGCACTGCATGACGCAGTTGTACTCCTTGAACATGTGGTAGAAGTCGTAGGACTGCATTATCATGTAGTTGAACTCCAGGAAGGAGAGGCCCTTCTCCATGCGCTGCTTGTAGCACTCGGCGCGCAGCATGTTGTTCACGGAGAAGTGCGCGCCCACGTCGCGCAGCAGCTCGATATAGTTGAGACCGAGCAGCCAGTCGGCGTTGTCCAGCATGAGGGCCTTGCCCTCGGAGAAGTCTATGAACTTCGCCATCTGGACCTTGAACTTGGCGGCGTTCTCCTGTATCTTCTCCTGCGTCAGCATCTGGCGCATGTCGGTACGGCCCGAGGGGTCTCCGACCATGGTCGTGCCGCCGCCCAGCAGGGCTATGGGCCTGTTGCCCGCGAGCTGGAGCCGGCGCATGAGGTTAAGGGCCATGAAGTGGCCGATGTGGAGAGAATCCGCCGTCGCGTCAAAGCCTATATAGAACGTGGCCTTGCCCGCGTTTATGAGCTCCCGTATCTCCTCCTCATCCGTCACCTGCGCGATCAGCCCGCGCGCCCTGAGTTCCTCGTAAATCTGCATCGATCTTTCCCCTTCATATTTCAATTTTTGCCTTTAGATTATTTGCCTATTATCTCCGCCGCCTTGTCGGCGCACCACTCGCAGAAGCCATAACATACGCTGTGGTCATCATCGCTCATGGCCAGCAGATCTTCGCAGCGGATGGCGCCGAACTTCTCTTTGAATTCAGCGGCAAGCTGCTTCGTCGCCATGGCGACCCTGCCGCCCGGCTTGCCCATGCCGTCCGCGCCGACGGTCATGCCTATGGCCAGCACCGCGCCGCAATAGGCGCCGCAGGCCTCGCCGCAGCGCAGGCCGCCGCCCATGCCGGTGCTCAGGGCCTTCGAGGTCTTCTCATCCAGACCCGTCAGCTCATCCAGCGCCACAACGACGCTCTGCGCACAGTTGAGGGTATCCTTCAGCTCTTTTGCCTTCTCGCCGTAGGTCATTTCTATATTCCCCCTTTGTATTCGCTCGCCGCGTCGAGCTGCTCTGCAGCACTCGCCAGCGTCGTGTCCGTTATGTTCGCCCCGCCGTGGAGCCGAGCCAACTCGCGGATGCGGCCCTCGCGCTCCAGCGGTGTGACCTTGGTATACGTCCTGCCGTCCCGCTCCGTCTTCTCAATGCGGAAGTGCGTATCGGCCATGGCGGCTATCTGGGGCAGGTGCGTCACGCAAATGACCTGCTTCTTTTTCGAGAGCCGCGCCAGCTTCTCGGCCACGCGCTGGGCCGCGACGCCGGAAACGCCCTCGTCTATCTCGTCGAACACCATTGCAGGCGTGCCGTCCCGCTCCGAGAGCACGTCCTTCATCACAAGCATGATGCGCGCAAGCTCGCCTCCGGAGGCTATCTTCGATATCCGCCCCGGCGCCTCGCCCGCGTTAGCGGACATGAGGAAGCGCACCTCGTCCATGCCAGTGGCGTCAAAGCCAGGCTCGCCCTCCAGGGGGACTATCTCCGTCTCAAAGCGCACGGAGGGCATGGAAAGCTCCCTCAGGCCCTGCTCTACGCGCTGCCTGAGCTCTTCGCCCGCGGCGCGGCGGAGCTGCGAGAGCTCTTTTGCGGAATTATACGCCGCTTTCTTCCTTTTTGCAAGCTCGGCTTCGAGTTCGCGGCGCTTTTCTTCGGAGCCGTCCAGCTCCTCCAGGCCCCTCTGCGCAGCCTCCAGCAGCGCGGCGAGGCCGGACTCGTCTGCGCCGTATTTTTTCTCCAGCCGCCGGAGCTGACTGAGGCGCGTCTCCAGCGCGTCGTACTCGCCGGGGGAAAAGTCCAGGCTCTCCCTGAAATCACGCAGGCGCTCCGCCGCGTCCTCTATAGAGGCGCGGGCGCTCTCTATTTCAGCCAGGGCCTCGTCCAGCTCCGGAGCCAGGGACGCCGCGCGCTCCGTCCAACCTGAGGCGTTTCCCGCCTGCTCCGCCGCGCTGTCCTCCCCGCCGTAGAGCGCCTCATAGGCCGCGTCCAGGGCCTCGGTCAGCTTTTCGGAGTTGCGCAGGAGCTCGCGCCGGGCCAGCAGCTGCTCCTCCTCGCCCGGGCGGATGTTCGCCGCCGCCAGTTCGTCGGCGGTAATGCGGTATTCGCGCTCCCGCCGCTCGCGTTCGGCCTCCGTCATCTCCAGCTTCCTGAGCGCCGAAAGGGCCTGCCTGTATTCCTCGTACAGCCTGCCCTGCCGCTCCAGCTGCGGCGCGAGCCCCGCAAAGCCGTCCAGGTAATCGCGGTGCCGCGTCTCGTCCATCAGCTGGCGGCCGTCGTTCTGGCCGTGGATATCCAGCAGCAGCGCGCCAAGCTGCCGCAGCTCGGCCGCAGTGACGTTCTCCCCGTTCACGAGCGCCGAGCTCTTGCCCTCGGCGCTTATGCGGCGGCGGATGACTATGCGCTCGCCCTCGCCGGTGTCCGGGTCGTACTGCCCCACGGGTTCGAGGTCGTGCTCCACCAGCCAGCGCGCGGCGCGCTCGTCGTCAAAGACGGCGGAGACGGCCGCGTTCTGCGCGCCGGTTCGCACGAGCTCCCGGCTAGCCCTCGCGCCGAGGATGGCCTCAAGCGAGTCTATGACTATGCTCTTGCCCGCGCCCGTCTCGCCGGTCAGGACGTTAAGCCCCGGCCCCGGCTCTATGTCCGCCCGCTCTATGACTGCGATATTCTCAATGTGGAGCTCCGTCAGCATCCCGCTCTTGCCTCTTTCCCTCTCAGAACAGCTTTCTTATCTCCTCGCAGAACTGCTCCGCGCTCTTCACGTCGCGCATGGCTAGGAACACCGTGTCGTCCCCGGCGACGGTGCCGACGAGCGAGGGCAGCTCCATGCCGTCCATGGCGGAGCTGGCCGCCGAGGCTAGGCCCGGGAGGGTCTTGAGCACGATGAGGTTCATGGCCGTGTCGCAGGACACGACGCCCTCTTTAAATATCTTGCGCAGTTTCTCATTGTGACTGGCGGCCTCGTCCTGCGCGGGCTGGGCGTAGCGGTAGCGCCCGCTGGGCGAGAGCTCTTTCACCAGGCGCAGCTCCTTGATGTCGCGGGAGAGCGTGGCCTGCGTACTTTTCACCCCGAGCTCGGAGAGCGCCTGCATTAGCTGGTTTTGCGTCTCAATGTCCTTGGCCGCTATTATCTCCAGTATGATGTTCTGCCTTGCTCTTTTCATTCCAAACCCTCCTATTTTCCGGTCATGCTGGCCCCTGGGGGGCTATCAGGCTCTTGTAAGTTTGCTGAGCGCGGTGTCGTAAAAACTTCTGACCTCCATATCGGCCATTATCAGCGTGCTGCCCGACCAGCGCGCGCGCACCTCATCGCCGCTGCCGAGGACAAGCCCCTCCGATCCATCCACCGAGAGCACGGCGCGGCGGCCGCGCAGGCGCTCAGGGATGACCGTGACCGTCCGCTCCGGCGAGAGCACGAAGGATTTTGCCGCCATGATATGGGCGCAGATGGGCGTGACGATGATATTGGCCGCCTCCGGCTCCACGATGGGGCCGCCGGCGGACATGGAATAGGCCGTAGAACCGGTGGGCGTCGCGATGATGACGCCGTCGCCGGCGAAATCCGTTATCTCCGTATCGTCCGCGCGGACGGTGAGGCCGATGCAGTTGACGTCGCTCTTCACCACGGCGTCGTTCAGGGCGCAGTCGCGGACTACCTCGCCGTCGGCGCGGTGGAGCTCGATGTCGAGCATCATGCGCAGGCTCTGCCGGTAGCCGCCCGCAGCGGCGCGGCGGACGAGCTCTATGTCCTCCGGCTCCAGCCCTGCCATGAAGCCCTTGGTGCCGACGTTGACGCCGAGCAGGGGTATCCTCATGCCCAAGGTCTGCCTCGCGACATGCAGGAAGGTACCGTCCCCGCCGAAGGAGATTATGAGCTCCGCCTCCTCCGCCGCGCGGCGCAGCGGGACCATGTTCGAGTCCCCCGGCACGTCCACAAACACCGGGGAGACGACCGTCTCGCGCCCGTCAAGCTCCAGCAGCTCCTTTGCGCGGTTGGTGAGGACAAGGCCCCTGTCGCGGTAGGGGTTCGGGGCCAGGACGATTTTTTTCATTACTTCGCCAGCTCTCTGTGGGACGCGGCGACTATCTCGGCAGCGTCCGGGATGGGGGCCTCGAAGGCGCCCTTTTTGAGGTAAGCCAGGTATTCGATATTGCCCTCGGGGCCGCGCACGGGCGAGTAGTCCAGACCCATGACGCTGTAGCCTAGGCCGGGGGCGGCCTCCAGGAAATCGCGCAGCACGCGCTCATGGACGGCGGCGTCGCGCACGACGCCCTTCTTCCCAACGTCCTCGCGCCCCGCCTCGAACTGCGGCTTTATGAGGCAGACCACCGGCGCGCCCTCGCGCAGCAGCGTATGCACCGCGGGCAGCACGAGGCGCACCGAAATGAAGCTGAGGTCCATGACGGCCATGTCCATCGCCTCCGGGAACATCTCCGGCGTGAGCGCGCGCGCGTTCGTGCGCTCCATGACCACGACGCGACTGTCGCTCCTCAGGCTCCAGGCCAGTTGGCCGTAACCCACGTCCACAGCGTAGACCTTCGCCGCGCCGTTTTTGAGCAGCACGTCCGTGAAGCCGCCCGTCGAGGCGCCGCAGTCTATGCAGGTGAGGCCCTCGGGCGATATTGGGAACACGCGCAGGGCCTTCTCCAGCTTGAAGCCGCCCCGGGAGACATAGGGGCAGGCCGAGCCGCGCACTTCTATGGCAGCGTCCTCCTTTACCGGCATGCCGGGCTTGTCCGCCCGCTGGCCGTTCACGAAAACGAGGCCGCTCATTATCGTGGCGCGCGCCTTCTCCCTGCTCTCGAAGTGGCCGAGCTCCACCAGGCGCTGGTCCAGTCTCGTGCCGCTCATGCCATCAGCTCCTTTGCGGCCGCAGCTATGCCCGCGGCGTCGATCCCCGCCAGAGCGCGGAGCTTTTCCGTCCCGCCCTGGCCGACTATGCCCTCGCCCAGATTCAGCAGGCGGCACTTGAAGCCCGCCTGGCCTCCGGCGGCGGCGAGGATACGCCCACCTATGCAGCCCGAGGCGCATACCTCCTCCGCCACGACCAGCCTGCCGCAGTCCCGCGCCGCAGCCAGCAGCGGCTCCGCCTCCAGCGGCAGTACGCGGCCTATTTTGAGGACGCGGGCGGATATGCCCTCCGCCTCAAGCGCGCGCGCCGCGCCCAAGGCCTCGTTTATCATCGTTCCGTAGGCGGCGATACACACGTCCCCGCCCTCGCGCAGGCATTCTAGCGCCTGTGCGCCGCCTTCACGATACTCGCCCTCGCCGCCGCGGGGGTAGCGGACAGCCACGGGACCGCTCTCTGCAAAAAGCGCTCGCTCCAGCATGTCCTCCGCCTCGCGGAAGGAGGCGGGGCACCAGACCGTCATGCCCGGCACCGCGCCCAGGTAGGCGATATCAAAGACGCCGTGGTGCGTCTCCCCGTCCTCGCCGACCAGCCCGGCCCGGTCCACGCCGAGCACAACGTGCAGGCGCAGGAGCGCCACGTCGTGGATGAGCATGTCGAAGCCGCGCTGCAAAAAGCTCGAATACACGCAGGCCACGGGGATTAGCCCCTCTTTTGCCATGCCCGCCGCCATCGCCACGGTGTGGCCCTCGGCGATGCCCGTATCAAAAAAGCGCTCCGGGTACTTTGCAGCGAAACCTGCAAGGCCGGTGCCGTCGGCCATCGCCGCCGTCAGCGCGCAGACGCGCCCGTCCCGCTCCGCAGCGCGGCACAGCGCCGAGCCCACCGCAGCGGAAAAACTGCCGCCGCTCTTTCTGGCCACGCCCTTGGCGGGGTCGAATGGGCCGACGCCGTGGTAAAGCTCCGGGTCCAGCTCCGCGCGCGGATAGCCCCGGCCCTTGCGGGTAATGACGTGCAGCAGCACAGGCACGCGCATATCCCGCGCCCAGGCTATGGCGCTCTCCAGCGCGGCGACGTCATGTCCGTCTATGGGACCGAGGTAGTAAAAGCCCAGGTCGTCAAACATATTCTCGGGCAGGATGGCGTCCTTCACGCCCTCCTTGACCCTGTGTGCCAGCTCGTACACCGGCTTCACGCGGCCCACGGTGCTGCGGTACCAGCGCTTAAAGGCGAAGTAGCCCGGTTTCACGCGCATACGGCTGAGCAATTTCGCCATGCCGCCGACGTTTGAGCCAATGGACATCGCATTGTCGTTCAGAATGACCACAAGCGGCTCACCGCTCTGCCCGGCGTTCGAGAGGCCCTCGTAGGCCAGGCCGCCGGTCAGCGCGCCGTCGCCTATGACGGCAACCACGTCATAATCCTCCCCCAGGCGCGTGCGCGCGCGGGCCATGCCCAGCGCAACGGAGACGCTGTTAGAAGCGTGGCCTGCGATAAAGGCGTCCGCACGGCTCTCCGAGGGCTTGGGAAAGCCGGAGATCCCCCCATACTGCCTCAGCCCTGCAAAGTCCTCCCGCCGCCCGGTCAGCAGCTTGTGGGTATAGCACTGATGGCCTACATCGAAAACTATCCTGTCGCGGAATGGGTCGTAGACCCTGTCGAGCGCCACGGTGAGCTCCACCGTGCCGAGATTTGAGGCCAGATGGCCGCCCGTTTTAGAAACATTTTCTATGAGAAAAGCACGTATCTCCGAGCACAGGGCCGGAAGCTGTTCCTCCGGCAGCGCACGGAGCGCGGCTATGTCGTTAACATTTTCAAGTATTGACAAGGCTAATACCTCTTATTACCTTTTTCCCTTCAAGGGCAAAACTGCTCTTTATAACAATGTATCAAAAACCGCCCGGATTTTCAATACGCTCCGGGCGGTTTATCTGCATATTCATACATCTTGCCTAACTTTTCTCAGCTTCTTCTGTCTGAGAGGCGAGATGCCAGCTCCGCAAGGAAGTCCGAGCCCAACTCCCCGGCCAGCTCCACAGCCAGTCCTGTGAGCCGCGCGACCATCGAAGCGCATTTTTCCTCGCCGTAGAGGGACATGAAGGTGACCTTCCCCTCCTCGGCGTCGGAGCCGATGGGCTTGCCCAGCTCCGCCTCGGTGCTGAGGACGTCGAGCATGTCGTCCCGTATCTGGAAGGCTGCGCCCAGCGCGGCGCCGTAACGGAGCGCAAGCTCCGTTTTTTCCTCCCCCGCTCCGGCCGCTGCCACGCCCATGGCGCAGGCGGCGGAGAGCAGGCTGCCGGTCTTGCGGCCCTGGAGGTCCGCTATCCACGCCTCGTCCGCGGGCGGGTCTTCGAGCATGTCCATGAACTGCCCGCCGCAGATACCGTCCACGCCGGCTGCGTTTGCCAGGTGCTCCGCGCACCTCGCGCGCCGCTCCGCGGGAAGCTCCGAGCGCAGGATGGTCCCGAAGGCCTCGGCCTGGAGCGCGTCGCCAGCCAGGACGGCGGTACATTCGCCGTAGACCTTGTGGTTGGTCAGCTTGCCGCGGCGCAGGTCGTCGTCGTCCATGCAGGGCAGGTCGTCGTGGATGAGGCTGTAGGTGTGCAGCATCTCGACGGCGCAGGCTGCGGGCAGGGCCGCCGCAACGTCGCCGCCGCAGACGCGGCAGAACTCCAGCACCAGCATGGGCCGCAGGCGCTTGCCGCCCGCCATGAGGCTGTAGTCCATCGCCTCCAGCAGGCCGTCGAAGGGCAGGCCCTCCTTACGGCCGAAATATCCCGCAAGCGCGGGCTCTATCATGCCCAGGTACTCGGCGCAGCGCTCGTCAAAGCTCATTCCGCGCCCTCCTCGAAGGGCAGCTCCTCCGGCTCGCCGTCCGGGCCTTTGCGGAGCTTCACGACCTTCTGCTCGGCCTCGTCCAGCTCCTTGGTGCAGGCGGTGATGAGCGCCGCGCCCTCTTCAAACAGCTTGAGCGAGTCGGCCAGCGGCGCGTCGCCGCGCTCCAGCGTGCGCACGACCTCGCCCAGCCGCGCGAGGGATTCCTCAAAGCTCTTTTTCTTTGCTGCCATCCTCTGTCCCTCCGTAAACGCTCTCCACCAGGCAGCGCGCGCCGCCCTTTGAGAGCCTCAGATCCAGTTTGTCGCCGGGCTTCAGCGCCCCGGCCTCTCGCACAGCGCGGCCCTCGGCGTCCAGCGCTATCGAATAGCCCCGGCCCAGCACCTTGAGCGGGCTGAGCGCGTCCAGCTTCGCCGCCAGGCGCGAGAACTCCTGCCGCTGGCGGTTCAGCTGCCGCGTCGCCGCCGCGTCGAGCCGCATGCGCACGGCGTCCAGCTCCAGCCGCCGCTGGTCTATAAAGCCCGTCGGGCTGCGCATGACCCGGCGTGAGGCCAGCTCCGTCAGCGCGGAGCGCCGCTGGGAAAGCCCCCTGTCCACCGCCTGGTCCAGCCGCGCGCGGGCCGAGAGCAGCGCCTGCCTCAGCTCCGAGACGTCCGGCGCGACCAGCTCCGCCGCGTTCGAGGGCGTGGCCGCGCGCAGGTCGGCGACGAAGTCCGAGATGGTCACGTCCGGCTCGTGGCCGACGGCGGATATGACGGGCAGCTCGCTCTCGTAGATAGCACGGGCCACGCGCTCGTCGTTGAAGGCCCAGAGGTCCTCTATGGAGCCGCCGCCGCGGCCGGTTATGATGACGTCCGCTACCCTGTGGCGGTTGGCGTAGCGGATGGCGCCGACGATCTCCGGCGGGGCCTCCACGCCCTGCACGCGCACGGGCAGCAGCACGACCTTCGCCACCGGCCAGCGCTTGCGCAGGACGCGGATGATATCGTGCACCGCCGCGCCCGCCGAGGAGGTGATGACGGCTATGCGCTCAGGATAGCGCGGGATGGGCTTCTTGTGCACGGGGTCGAAGAGGCCCTCCTGACGGAGCTTTTCCTTCAGCTGCTCATAGGCCACCTGCAGATCTCCCGCGCCCTCGGGCATGAGGCCCTCGCAGTAGAGCTGGTAGGCCCCGTCCCTCGGATAGACCGAGACGCGGCCCCAGGCTGTGACGCCCATGCCGCTCTCCGGGCGGAAGCGCAGCTTCGAGGCCGCGGAGCGGAACATGACGCAGCGCAGGCTGGACTCCGCGTCCTTGAGCGTGAAATAGTGGTGCCCCGAGGGGTAGACCTTGTAGTTCGACAGCTCGCCGCGCACGCAGACGGAGCCGAGCAGGGCGTCCGACTCAATAAGAGCCTTTATCCTTGCGTTCAGCTCCGTTACGCTTATCGGCTCTCGCCCGGTCATGTCTCCTCCGGCGCGGGGCGCTCCCCGCGCATGAAGCCGCCGAGCACGCCGTTTATGAAGGCCACCGTCTCCGGCTCCTCATAGCTCTTGGCGAGCTCCACCGCCTCGTTTATCGCCGCCGAGGGGGGCGTGTCCTCCACGTAGAGCAGCTCCGCCAGCGCGCAGCGCAGAACGGCCGCCGCCGTGCGCGTTATGCGCTCCGTGCGCCAGCCTATGGCGTATTTCTCGATATAGGCGTCTATCTCCGCGCGGTGCTCTGCGCAGAGGGAGACGAGGCCGCGTATGTAGGCGAGGCTGCCCTCGTCCGGCTTCTCACCGAAGAGCGCGTCCTCCCCTGCCAGTGTCTCGAAGTGCTCCTCCTCGAAGAAGCCGCCGAGCAGATCCTCCGGGGCCTCGTCCGAGGCGGCCTGGGCATAGATGAGCCTTATCGCCAGTTCTCTGGCCTTCGTCCTGGTCATTTGTCAAAGGCCACGCCCGAGACGTGGACGTTCACGACCGGCGCGCCCATGCCCGTCATGGACTCGACGGCGCCGGTGACGGTGTCCTGCACCTGCTTGGCCACGCTCACGACGTTGGAGCCATAGCGGACCATGATGATAACGTCCACGGTGATGACGCCGTCGTTTATCTGGACCTTCACGCCCTTGGAGGGGGACTTGATGCCCAGCAGCTCCGCCAGCTCGGCCCCGGCGTTATTCACCAGGGAGGCAACTCCGTCTATCTCATTCACGGCAGCGCGCACCATCGACACGAGGACGTCCTCCGAGATGTTGATGCTGCCCTTTTCTTCCTTGCAGGTAATGTAGTTCTCGCCCATGCGCTTACCTCCTTCAGATAATGGCAATACAGTATACCACGCCGCGCGGCGAAAATAAAGAGCGGATTTGTCGCTCCCGCGCATTTAAACGCCCAGTGCGCGGCGCATGCCCTCGAAAACGGCCGCATGACCGCGCTCAGAGAGGTGCACGCCGTCGAAACAGAGCTCCGGGTCCCATTCGGCGGCGTCTGCGAAGTCTATACCCAGCTCGCGCGCCGTCTCCGCGAGGCAGGCGCCCAGGCGCTGCGACTCGGTGACGAGCCGCCCCTCTCCCACCCAGGCCCCCGGGCGCATGGGCGGCGGCGAGACGAGCAGCGTCCGCGCGGGGGCGAGTTCCGACAGGGCCACGCGCAGGAAGCTCTCCATGCGCTCTGCGACGTCCTCGGCGCAGAAGTCCGGCTGCGAGAGCAGGTCGTTGCCGCCGAGCATGACGACGAGGGTCTCCGCGGGCAGGTAGCGCCCTATCTCCGCGCAGGCGGCGCTTATACGTGCGGGCGTGTTCGGGATACTGCGTCCGTTTACGCCGCAATTTACGACGTCCAGCCCCGGCAGCGCCGCGAGCCTCCCCTGCCAGCGCACATTTCGAGGGTACTGCTCTCCGATGTACGAGCGCGGGTCATAGCCCCAGGTGTTCGAATCTCCGAAGCAGATGATGCGCATGTCCTTTGTCTCCCTTTTCTTTTGTGGGGGTGGCGTTGGAGGAACTCGCCGATTTGTTCTGCTGGACTTTAGGTTGTGCTGCATGTTCCACCCCATTTCTTTGGTCTTGCCCAAAGAAACGGGGTGGAGC